>ENA-UOTZ01000059-UOTZ01000059.1-compost-metagenome-genome-assembly--contig:-NODE-59-length-73630-cov-23.533765_pt1 | contig 73630 bp, 35 predicted proteins | sample MGYA00238144_ERZ746983 | MGnify/ENA primary metagenome ERZ746983 (study PRJEB28759, sample SAMN06268863) | compost metagenome | isolation source: single cell | place: USA: California, Emeryville, Joint...
GCATTGAGATCAAAACCTCTAAGTTTACCGAAGACAAAAACGCCATTATCCGCAGTGCTGATTTCCTTAAAGCCTTCATGTTGGGCTTTGACTTGATCGACGCCCTCGCTCTGCTCAGATTAGAGGATTTATATGTGGAGTCTTTTGAAATTAAAGATGGTAATACATTGATTCCGTTTATAGAAAGTCCTAACTATGTGTTCGAATTATAGTCAAGAATCTTCAAGGAGATCACTTGTCTCGCTGCATTGGTAGAATTTCGGGAGAAAAAGGAAAAACTAAAAACGCTATTGAGAACGCGACTAAAACTAGAATAGTTTTGGCAGACACAAAGATACATATTTTAGGTAAAATTAGACAATTTTTTTGCCTTGATTAACATTATCACGTTATTAGGAAGCTTCAGTAACATAAAAATTGCGCGTGAGTCAATTTGCGCATTGATTCTCGGATCTCCTCCTGGAAAAGTGTACTCACAGCTCAGATTTGTATCGAAGAGACAAGCCAGCGCATTGTAAATACCTAGAGCGCTTTAGTATTCTATCGAATGATAAGGAAGTCAGCCAGAGCGAAAATTTATGGGGATGTAGACTTGTCCCCATTTATTCATTTCTCATTAGGAGTTAGTGTTAGAATGTTCCAAAGTTGAGACTTTATATGACCAGGTTTGTAGGAGCTGCATAATTTGAAAGTAAAGCCTCATATTTTTTTCTCGGTTGAGCAAAATCCAAAAGAAATGAAGATCTCTCTCTTTATGCACTATGTGTTCTAATGGGACATTCGTCATGCGCAAATTTATTAGTATCGATAGTTTCTTTTCATAATAATTATACATACTTCCCAAAAAGGGTTCAGGTGCTGTATACTATTTTGCTATTCCCTTCTTCGCTAGGTTTGTGTGGTAGGATGAGCAATTTTCCTATGTTTTTTCATAAGGTTGGAGTTATTTTCTTTTATTTTTATGAGGTTTGTTACTCTATTTAGCCCTATTCTCATATGAATATGAATAAAAATATGAATACGAAATTGATTGTTTTATTCTTGCTCAAAGATTTCTTCTCAAAAATAGACTTTTAGAGTCTTTTTCGATTTATTCGTTGATGTAATTTGTTAGTTCTTTTCCTAAATATATATAGAGATAATTCATTTCTATCATAAAGGGCCAACAAAAGCGCGATCACGCGAATTTATCAATTCGAGGACCATTATTTACTTTGTAGCTTTGGCTTCAAAGTATTTCTTCATCCAGGAATCTTTCTCTTGAGTCATGTCCTGTAACAACTTGTTGAGTCTCTCATTCTCATCGACAATCACTTTGAACTTGTATTCACTATCCTTTGTGGGACTTTGGTTCGCTTCAAGAGTGAGACTTCTCTTCATCCATTGACTTGCTTCCAGAGACTTCTCATTGCTAAGTTGTTTCAATTTATCGTTTTCGTATGCAATCCAGCTCAACTTCTTCTCAGTGTCCGTATTTTGAAGACGAACAGCCTCGAGCTCTCTTCTCAACAAATCGCTTTCTTTGAGGTATTTGGTAAGAAGTCCGTTCAATCTTTCATTCTCTCCCAAAACAACGGTGATATCGCTCTGACCAAGAGTCTTGTATTGGTATTCTTCAGCTTTCTTTTTGAATTCAACAACCAATGTGTTGAGTCGTGAGTTCTCTTCGGATAAGAACGTGAGTGTTTTTTTCAAGTTTTCGATTTCGAGGTATTTAGAAGCATCGCCTTCGAGTTTGCTTCTCAAGGTAGCGACTTCTTGCGCTTTCTCAGAGAGGAGGAGGTTGAGTTGTTGATTAGTTTCGCTCAGTTTAGCATGTCTCACTTTGAGGTCCTCAGTCTCAAACTTGGACCCGTCGATTTCAATGATTCTTGATCTGAGGGTTTCAAGTTGCTCAGCACTCGCTCTTCTTATCGCTGTGAGTTCCTTGGATTGCTCAGCAAGCATCAAATTAAGGTGTTGGTTCTCAGTGGCCAAGAGAGTGAGTTTGGTTTGCAACTCACTCATTTTAGCCAGTTCAGCTTCCAAATATCTAGTGCGCTCTTGATGAGCACCGGAGGTGTTTGCACTTTCTTTGATAATGCTAGTAAGTCGTTGATTCTCGCTGTTAGCGATTTGGAGTTTGGTTTGTAATTCATGGACAACGAGATCTCCTCTTTCCAACTCAGCGACCTTTGATTTCCAGAGTTCGATCTCCTTGGCGCGGTCATTGAGGATAGCGAGCAATCTCTCGTTATCAGCGATTGTGAGTTCCAACTTGCGCTCAATGTCAGAATTTTTGAGCAATCTTGCGTTTGACTCGTGGATTGAGCCGTTCATCTGCTCAATGTCTTTAATCTTCTGTTCGAGTAAAGTGGCAAGTCTCTCGTTTTCTTGCAATATAACTGGGAGCTTAGCCTCCAAGCTCAAATAAGTTCTTTCGAGCTCAGTGTACTTCCATCTCAACTCCTCGCATTCCTTTTGTTTAGCTTCTAACAAGCCGGACAAAGTGGTGATTTCTCTTTGGGTGACTTCGTGTCGGGATTGGAACTCGTTGATTTTTTGACTTTCTCTCTCCAAGGACCAAGTCTTTTCTCGGGCCTTCTCCAACTCGTTATTTTTATCGAGTAGAAGCGCATTCAATCTCTCGTTTTCTTGGCTGATAACGTAGAGAGATCTCTCGAGCTCCTTTATCTTCAAAAGCTCTCTTTCTGTGCCTTGGAATGTCGCTCTCATCTCCAAAAGCTCTTTTGATTGAGAAACGAACTGGCTTTCAAGGCGTTGGTTTTCATCTCTGATGCGGTAAATTTCGCCTTCGAACACTCTCAACTCAGAGACTTTCTTTTGCTCAGCAAGGACTTGAGCTTGGGCCTCATTGATTCTTCTTTGGTACTCTTCGATCAAAACATCGATGCTTCTCTTATCGTTCTGGAGCTGCTCGTATTCTTTCTTCAAGGCCTCGAATTCAAGGTCTCTTTTCTCGAGTCCTTCAATTCTCTCGCGGAGTTTGTCATTCTCAGCATTGTTTGCTTCAATAATGTCGCTGAGTCTCTCGTTCTCTGCGACGATGATTCTAAGTTTGTTCTCCAAGTCAACTCTCTCGGCAAGTTGCTTTTCAAGCTCGACGGTCCTCACTTTCCAGAAGTCGGTGTCTTTGATCAAACCTTCGATTCTTTCGATAAAGTGGGCCTTTTCCAACTTATCGACCTCGATCTGGTCCTTCAAACTTTGAATGGTGGCATTTTCTTCTTCGAGCTTAAGCTTTAATGCCACGAGCTCTTCTTGTTCTCTCTTGAGCTCTTCCACCAGATTCTCAAGCTTGAGTTTTCCATCAGTGGCACCAGCCAGCTTTTCATTAACCTCTTCAAGCTGAGTCTTGAGGTCTTTGTTCTCTTCAGAATGGATTTTCCATTCCTCAATCAATTTTTCAAGTCTCTCGTTCTCTTGAACAACGATTTCAGTCTTGTGTTCAAGTTCAGTGTTGCTCTCACGCAAATCAGCGAGAGTCTTGTTGGTCGAGTGAAGCTCAGCCTCAAGTTTTTCGATCTGAGCCATCAGAAGCTTGATCTTGGCTTCCAAATCTTTTCTGCCATAGGTCTCTTCGGTTCTTTCCTTTTCCTTCTTGGTGTAAGAAAGGATGAGTTCTTCTTTTGAAGCAAGGGTTTCGTGAAGTTGGGTGATTTCGAGGTTCTTGGCTTCAAGTTGTTGTCTGAGCTCATGAACTTCATTGTATTTGACCTCGAGCTCGGAATATTTAACTTTCCAGGATTCCAGCTCACGGATTTTGAGAGTGAGAACGTCGTTGAACTTCTCGTTGTCTTCTCTGAGCATCACAATTTCTCTCTTCAATGCGGCGACTTCTCCTTCGGCTTCTTCGTAGGTTTTGAGTCTCAGAGCAAATTGGTCTCTTTCCTTCTGGAGAGCCTCAAAGAGGTAATCTTTCTCTTCGATGACACGCAAGAGATGCTCTTTTTCAGTCTCTCCGTCCTTGAACTTTGACTCCAACCCACTCTGTTGAGTCTTCATCATGGTGTTTTCAACGAATCTTTCAGAAACCTGTTGGTTCAATTTAGCAATCTCTTCATCCTTGGCTCTGAGAAGATGGAGGAGTCTTTCATGGTCGCTGGTGAGGTTGGTGAGTTTTGCTTCAGATTCAGTGTAAGCAACCAACTTTTTCTCGCATTCGAGGGAATGCTGCTTCCAAGTCTCGATATCTCTCTGAAGTTCGTTGATAAGGAAAGCTTGCTTCTCGTTTTCGTTCTCCACGGCCTTTCTCTTGGCTTCGAGCTCCAGGATCATAAGGTCTTTATGCTGGAGCGAGTCTTTGTCCTTTGTGAAACTGTAAAGGAGATCGTGAAGGTTCTTATTCTCATTGTGAAGAAACTCGAGGCGCTCGAGCAGCAAAGTGAGTGTTTTTTCGTCTGTAGGGTTCGCACTCTTCACGTCTCTGATGAGCTGGCTCGTGCGGAGACCACCATCCTTCAGATCTCCTGTGCCGTAGAGACTGTTCGAAAGTTGGTAGCCATTTGCCTTGAGGTCTTGTAAATGTTGTGAGCGATCCAAAACACCGCTATCTTTGAAGTTTGATCGACTTCCGGTTGACATCCTTTCTTTGTTGTTAACAGACAGATTACTAAAAATTGATTCCTATTAATTGGATTTTAATTTAGGTTAAATGCAACGCTGCCAAATAAAATAAAGCTGCTAATTAAAGCCTCCAATATTGCTGGCTCGAAAAAAAAGGTAATTTCAAATTAAATTTGTTGAAGATTTAGAGAGGCCTTGAGTCGTCACTATGGTGTCCAACGAGAATTAAGGTTGATGGCTTTGGAAATTATGTATTTTTGCAAATACTCGTGCTTGATGAGTGAATAAAATTAATTGAGAGTATTTTAATTTAGGATATGCAGTCGGTACATAGACAACTTTTGTTAGCGTTGTGGAACATTGTTTTGACTTTTGTGACAAATATTGCTAGCAATCGTGTCCTAAGGAGAATGCAGAAGAAAACCTGCTCGAAAGTGGCTTGTTTTTAAGAGAATATTTCCTTAATGATATGAAATTACGATAAAACGGGGAAAACCTCTCATTGTAGCTCTAATTAACATGAATTACTTTTCGTTGAATCGAGCTTCTGCAGGTTTACTTAAATTCTCCTGTCCTAGCGTATCGGCTCCAATGCTATAGGTTTTATGAATTATTTTGACTAGATTATACAAAATTCAAAAAGCCAGCTCTAAAAAAAGTTGCTGAACCAAGTCATTCTCTAAAACCTGGACGAATGGCCTGTTTACAGTAAAATTTTTACTTCATATCTGATCCAAAGAAAGATGAAAGCAGAAAAAAGTAAATGTTTTGGTTCTAAAACGAAGGAGTCCTTTCCCTATTAAACTGATGAGTGTTGAGGACGAGGCATACTATGTCACCTGGGCATTAAGTTTGGGGTTTTTGCTTGAATTTCTGGATAAAACCAGAAAAGCCTCAAGTTATGCGACTGATAAAATTTAATTGATCCAAACACGCAAGTTTTGGTTTCGCTTTTCTCATAGGTATATCTTAATAATTTTCAGTCACGTGGGCCAGGCGACAAATAAAGCAGCTGTAATTAAACTGAGTTTTTTCCAACAGTTGTTAAGAAAGAGGGTTCAAAGTCAGCAAACTAGCTTGACATGGACTTGAGATACATTCACTCGGCTCTTGCCTCCTCTGTAGGGATGAAATGAAGAGAAAGTTTTCAATTGTAAGCGCCATTGTTCATAATTTACGAATATATCTGCTGCTAATCGTTGATACAATTCCAGCTAATGTCAATCCAGCTAAGTCCAATCGAGCTAAGTCCAATCGTTACTATTTCATTTTTATCTCCTCAAATCCTCAAAAGATTTTTTGAATAAAGATAATACATATGAAAGCTAAAAAAATCGAAAAATATGCACAATATATGCAAATTTAGAGAGATCTAGAGACTCATGTGGCACTGTCTTTTCGATTCTATTAAATTTTTTTAATGATTCATAACCTTAATTGCTTATATAACAAATAACTCTCAACCTTTCGAATCTCATAGCTGTTCACTTACCGGTCTTTCTTCGACTGCGACTTCTTTTTCAATGTCACTTTCAGAAGAAGGAGGCGTCCCTTCAAACGATTGAGAATCCAAGTCGAACCTCAATTTATCTGGAGACATTATAGACTCAGATCTTTGAAGTGTGTCTCTGGAAGGCTCAAAGAGGTTCTTGCCCCAGCATATCTCACAGAAACATTTGTTCAGTAATCTTGCCAAAGAATACACAACCTTCGCACATCCCACACTTTCGAGCGCTTTCATGATGACGAAAATAAGGAAAGCAAGGTTTACTCCCATCATGATAACGCTCGCAATGTAATTGATCCAATTCTCAGACACCGCACCGTAAATTGCCAAATACGTTGTGCCTATGAAAATCGACGTCGCGATTAGATCAGTCTTATAGATATCATTAAAGCGATAAGGCTTAGCAGCTCGGAGGTAGAGTAGGTACCCAACGAGAAACAGAATGATAGTCATTCCTCTTGAAGTGCTGTCTATCATTCCTAATTGCGAAATGACTGTGATTGTGAGAGTGACGAGCATTTGGACAAGCGGCCATATGTAGTAGTTGCTTTTATACACGGAGTATATTGAACCAAAATATCTTGCGAACTCTTTCGTTTTGAGCCTTTTTCTGTTCTTTACAAGGGTTAAGTAGCACGCACATGGTAATGCCAGCCCCCAGAGCAGAAGCCCCGGAAGAGCCACGTAGCGTCTGAAGAAATTGAAAGTTGGACTTCCACAGTACGTCTCTGGTGAGATGGTCACAAAATAGGACGCGTTAGGGTCTTTGGGGTCTGTTGATTGGCATGAGAACATAGAGATCATTTTGGAAATAATACCCGGTTGTTCAATAAAAGCGATACCAACAACTGCGATGACCATAAACGATTTCAAATGATATGAGCGATTGAAATATTTTATAATTCCGCCATAGAGCGCAAATCCAGCCAATTTGATAAAAGGCAGTAGAGCAATCATGGACATTTTCCAGTAATAGACGTCTTCAAGTGGTACTCCAAAGTTTCTAAGAGGACAGCTCATCGAGACAAACAGCATCTGACTTGGATTGACTGGAAGGAAGCCTTGAACGAGCTTTGAAGCCCACGAGGACATATCCTTAATAATTGATAGGACTTGAATATAAAGCAGGAATATCGAGATATATCCACTGTTTGCAAGTTTAGCAAGGTATTCTTCATTGAATTTATTCTCGATGATGATAAATAAATTGATTTCACGCATTTTGTAGATGATCCAAATTTCGAATAGCAGTAAACCTATATTGAAAGCCAGAACAGAGAGGGTTCCTAGCCATGGAGAGGAACACTTTGAGCAACTGTTGGCCAACCCTCTCGCGTAATTGTTGCTGAGATCGCAGCCGAGGCAGTATGGTCCAACGCGGCCCTCTACACAAATGTCATCCCCAGAAACACCTCCTTTGCAGTTGGCTGGCGTTTGGCATGGGTAAAAGTTCGCAGTTGCGTTGTTGGCTCTCCAATAACCAGGCTTGGCTCTCAACGCATTTCCTCCTAAGCAATTAGCTTCCAAAGGACACTCATGACATGTAGACTTGCTTGGATCAAGTGAATATGAGCCCGATTCGCACAAAACACAAATCTCCTTAGAAGTCACATTCACCTCTCCAGGTAGACATTTTCTTACTTTGATTTCAGTATTGAATTTAACAAACGCTCCCTGATGAAGAATAGCATCAGCCTCGATAATCTTTGTGGCATTTTCTTTCCCTTTAATTTTGAGAGCATCACCAGGGAGAATACACCAACCAAATGTACACTCTCTGGAATGAATCGCGTCTTCAGAGTCGACAATATGTAAAGCAATTGTGTAATCCGGCATTACGAAAGAAAAGAAGCCTAGTGGTACCAGCGTGTTATTGTAGAAGTCACGAAACGTGAAATTTAAGCTTCGATTATTGAAATACAAGTACTGAATTGGCTCAGAGTATGCGCTTTGACTCTTCACACCCAAGGCCACATATTGAGTCGGATCGTTTTTCTCTTGCACGTTCAATTCCATAGAGTAAGGGCGTGTCGACAAATCGTCTCCCACTAAGGCTTTGTTATGGAGATAGACGTTAGATTCGAGGATTTCAAGCATAATGGTGGGTTTTAACAGCGAAGAAATGTAGATGGCCCCGCCTTGCCCCTCTGAAGCAACATTTTCGTAGAATTTTGAGCCTGTGATAATGATCTCTGGCGAATAGTCAACTGGGTCTGAATCGAAGCCTAGAAATACTGCTCCACCACGTGGTATAGTCCTAGTAAAGGGTATGTACTTGACTACGTTTGCCGTAAAAGTAGATGAGTTAATATGCAATTTTAGAGGATGTACGACAGAGAATGCGCCGCCAGAAAGCGCGCCCTTGTTGTTTGAGAAAGTGCAATTCCTTATCCTCAAATCGACAAAATCGACGTCTATTAACCCTCCCTTGAGAGTATTCCCAACATTGCCTTCAAATATAGAATTTTCGAGCGCAACCAGCCTCGTTATCGATTTTTTCTGAGACATTTTCTGGTAAGTGGACAACAGAACTGGTGCGTCATTCGAATTTCTCGCGACAGTGCTGTTCTTGATAGTCACGTTGAAATGAGAAGTCAAGATACAAATAATATTCCCTGGAAGAGTACCTCCTTTCATGCTGTTGTCAGTAAAAGTCGTGTTGGATAACAAAACAAAGCCCACATCGAAAGAGTTTTCATCAGACGTAATTCCGATAAAGCAAGCGCGTTGTCTCTCCGTATTACTAGAATATAAGAGAATTGCATTCTTTGAGAATACTGAATTCGAAACCGTCAATCGCGTTCGAGAATTTATTTTGAGAAAATGCCTAGTGTTTTCGAGACCGTATACTTGAGAATTATTAAGTACGATAGTAGAAGCCAAAGCGTAAATCAGATAGCCATAAACGCTAACTCCCATTGTTGGTTGAACCTCTGGAGGTAGAGCGAACGTGACGTTATCGAAAACATATCTGACTTCACGAAATGCTGTAAAATCTTGATCCTCGATATGAATAAAAGAGTGAATGTTTCGTGGTGAACTAAGAACAGCTTCCGTGCACTTGATCAAAAATTCTACATCTTTAAAGAGGATGTCATTCGGTCCTCGACGACTTGGTTTCAATTTACTGGCATACAAAAAATTTCCTGTCTGCACGATATCGAAAGGATAATAGAACACAGAGCTTGTAATCTCAACAGTATTTATCAGTTGATTTTCCATATGAAAAACGCCTCCTCCAGTATCAAAAGCTGCACTTTTGAGGAATTTATTTTCGCTGGCTTTGAAGATGAGTTCCAATGAGTTCTTAGGATTGAAATAGAAAACCCCACCTTCATTAGCCGCGTTGTGAACGAACGTGTTATTATGAAGCAAAATAGTCATAGGATCCTTATCTTTTGAGAGAAGGTTCTCGAAATTGAATACGCCTCCTCGCATTGCACTGCATCCACTAAACTGGGAGTTATTCATTTGGAAGAGTTTTGATGCCAATAAAATCGTGCTTTCCCAATCTGTGGTGCTCATGTAATCCGGAAAATATTCCATTTCTATTTCGAAACTGTTGAATTCAACAGTTTCTGAGTACACAGACATGAAAAAAGCGACTCCTCTACCACCACATGAAACAAATACACTATTCAGTATCTTGGTACCAGCGTTCGGGTTCATGATATGAATTAACGAGCTTCGAACTCCGAAATTTTTCTCTCCGTTTGTGTAGGAAATTCCACTTCTTACCACAGTTAGATTTTCAATGAGAACGTCTTGGAGTATGTTTCCTGGCATGTTCATATGGATTAAATTCGCCTCATTGTATCCATCTAGATGGATAACTACATCGCTCAAAGTGTTGTTATAAAAATGCAAATCTTTGAGCAGATTAGTGTATACTGTTATCTCCATCAAGCTTAGAGTAGACAAAGTGCAATTTTCGAATCGATTATTTGATATCTTGACTTCAAAGAACAAATTTCCTGTCACTACCAGGGCTGCGACTCCATCATTGTTTGAGAGGACGTTATCTAAAAAATGGATCTCTGCAATAAAATCATTTGAGAGAGTTGACTCAAATAGAGCCAAGTAACCCCGAGAATCGAGCATCTGATTGTTGCGTACGAGAACTCTGCAGCTATCGATGGCAGCGAGAATAGTTTGCGGTGTTGAAATAACATTCACTGGAATCGTGGATGCGTGCACTGTCATGTTGATCATCACATTGTTCTGATAAATTAGCTGAGATCTCGATATGAGACCTCTAGCAAAAATCAAATTAGTGTTCTGAAGGAGAACATTTTTGAAGTAATTCTGATCAAAAACATACAGAGAAGATGCGCTAGTGTTTCTCAATCTGATATATTTTTGAAAAAAGTCTCGAAAGCGAGGATCGTACACGTTTTCGATAGCGTCAGTAGGATCCATAGCTGTAACGTTGCCTCCTTCATACAATTCTTTCATGTTGATAAAATCTGCATTCACAGACATTATCATATCAGTGAAAGTATTATTCACAATAAGCACGCTAGGAACATTCAGTCCAAAGACTTGAGGGGAATCATCGAAGAGCCATCGGCCAGAAAACGAATTGCTAATCAAGCAAAACGAGTTTATCAGCGGATAAAATTTGGCAACCGAGCCATTGGAATGGGATTCTCGATAGAAGTCAGTCTGGACCTTGAAAAAGAATTGTGAGCTGCGGTGGGTTCCTATAATATCAGTAAAGTCACAACCCTCAAACATGACTGGGACCATCTTGTCTTTTACAAATACTAGCAGCGAGCTTCTTAATGTTAAGGAACTGAAATTACTGTCAAAAACTTTAATTCCAACGTTGTTTAGTCCAAAGAAAGCGGTTCTCGAATCTGGAGATATCCCTTGCAAATCAAAGAATCTCACAGAGATATTCTTGACATTCAAGAATAGCATCTGCGATAAATTGGCTAGAGAGTTATCCTGGATACTATCAAGGTGCAATACGAAGAAATCGTTAAAAGCGTGTACAGTAGTCAAGTTCCAATGATTTAATTCCCAGTTTATCTTGTTTATAGTTCTTTTTCCTAGATCCCCAAGAAACTTTCCATCGAAATCCAGGAAATTGTTATAGAACTTCGATCCAAAGATTGTAACGTTTTCGACTATGAAATCCGATATGAAACCCTTAATGAAGAGGAATTTTGAGTTGAATATGCTTTGCTGAATAGCTAAATTTGAAAACTTGACATCGATAGATGGCTGCTCTATTTCTAAGGAGAAAAAACTCGTCCGGTTGAGAGGCGTTGTGCTTGAGTTCAGAGAGCTGCTTGATGACGCGATTTCAAAATTGTTAACGTGGATGCTCGTGTTCTGTCCTTGAATAACAATTTGTATTGAACTGAAAATTATATGTTCGTAGCTTGAGGATGGAGGGGTTCTGCTAAATGAAACGTCAGTCCTATTGATCCTGATGGAATCTAAAATAATGTTGACGCTTGAATTATGTTCCGTGTTTGCCACTCGGATTAGTGGAGACAACGGATTTGCCAAGATCGCTTCAAAATCTCGGATTTCAAATGTCAAATCCGGAGTTATGAATTTTGCGATTATTAGCTGCTGCTGTGCTCCCTCTACATCCAGCGGCTTATTTCTTGATTCATCAAAAGTTATCCTTTGAAGCCTGATGCTAGTGTCTGTAACAAAGAATAAAATACTCATGGAAAACGACTCTAACCCAGATGTGAGATTTGGAAGAATGCGTATATCAGACCCATCAATCGAGGATGGTTTCATTGGCGAAGTTTCCGTTATGTCAAAGCCGAAGCACTCAAAGGTAGAGATTAGAGGGGCGTCCTCGAAATAAAAATCGACGTTGCGCAAAATGGTTTCTGAAAATATCAACGTGTTTCCAAGTGAGTTCTCACTTAAGCTATAGTTGCAAGAATCAATGGTAACATTCATCCCATAGAAATAGGAGAAGTATGAGGGATCATTAGTATGAAGGTTGAAGAAGCAATTTGAAAATTTAACACTTCCATTGTAAGCTTTGAATAAATGAGCAATTATGGGAATTTGCTCTTCTAAGGTCAAAAACTCGAAAGAGTCGAAGCTGATAGCTGAAGAGTTGACAGTTAACTCATCTTTGAAAAGCAACTTTGCGCGTTGTTGGTCTGATTGAGGCAGTGCTTTTAATTCAATATAGCCACAGTTTTGGTAGAAGAGGCTTGAAGGAATTGTATAGGGGGTCGGTCGTGCAGTAAAGTAAACTATCTTAACGGAGTTCTTGTTTTGAGAGCCTCCTGCTGGGCAAGCGCTGCTGAGAGCTTTTTGGAAATCGGTGAATGGAAAATTTTTCCAGCCGGTAGATATCCAACCGGTGTATTCGGAGTCAACATAGATTTCAGCTTCAATTGTTTGGCTCTTAATGACAGGTAGACTCCCAATCAGAAGAAGGAGTAAATAGGATGCGCTGATAAAAGCAAAGCGGAGTGCAGAGGTCATTGTAAAATTAATTAAGCATCTAATAAAAAGGTTCACGAATTTCTGTTAAACTATTATGTTCACTGGGATTAGTTACATTACTACTTGTTCACGATAGACCCTCAACAACTGAAAAATACAAATTTTTTTACTGAATAGAGCAAATTCCTAGTTAACTAAGGCATTCAGGACTGAAAGAGAAAGAATTGTTAGTATCTGCAGAAATTTGAAATATGGTGGTAAATTGTTCCCTTCAAAAACATATATAGAAAAACAGAGAAGGATGATAGTCTAACATAAATCATAGAGACAAGCACGTAGAATAAATAGCGTATTAGCAGCAAGCCTTCAGATGGGAAGGGATGCTGTTAATCTACCAATAAGTTAAATTGAAAATGAGAAGCTTCTGGCCAAAACGTTTCCACATGATTTCTTAAGCAACTTCAGACGCTTGGCCTCACTCTTTCATATTTTTGGAGATTCTCTACTTCCTACAACTATAAATTTATTAGATTCATTATTTAATAAATAGGAGACTTACGCTGAAATTTGCATTGGAGAGTTTGTATTTTGACTCCAGCTGTATCGGTCGTTCTTTTCTTGTGCCGAGTTAGTTTCCCTCATCAAACGTTTTTGCTGAATATAGATTCGGTATGTAAACAACCCTAGCGAAACTATCATCGCTGATAGGTAGCTTATGACCAAAACCCTAAAATATTGATTCCCCCAATTAAAATTTTTCAGAATTGCCGTATCGTTGTCATACTTTGCGGCTAATCCAATTCCAATTGAATTCACAAACGCTTCCACCCACATAAACAATCCAAGCACAAATCCAGCGTCTTTAATCTTCTTATTCACAATGTGTGGCAGATACAAAAGCAGAGCATACGGATGTACCGCAGCTGCTATGGTGAAGGCGATTGGAGAGAAAAGCCCTGTTATCTTAATGAGCAGCACTGAAATTGCAAGGAGCGTGCAAGACGCAAGGACCATACGCTCTATTCGTACCTTAGAGAGGTGGAAAAAGAATAAGCATAACATTTGAACGGTTAGCAGAAGCAGACCAGGAATAACGTTTACGATCCTTTGGGCGATGAAACCTAAATGCTGATCAAATGAGAATGCATTGGGATAATAAAATGCTATTTTATCAAGCAGATAGACATAGCAGGAGTATCCAAACATGATAACTACACCAGGGATACCAAGATTTCTGAGTTTAGTGCTCGCTCGAGATGACTTGAATTCGAGGTTGTCACTGCTTCTCTCGTTTAAATACGAAAAGGTTTCTATCGGAGCCTTGTCATTATGAGACCACAGCAGCGATTTAGAGTTTTCGTCAAGAGCAGGATCTTCAGTGTTATTTTTTATCCAATCTGATGAAACAATGAACCAAGACATCACAAGGCACACGAGACTAAGCAGAAATCCAAATGTCTCAGCAGGCATGAGATCAGCACCTTGATAAGACCAAAAGATCGATCCGAATCGAAAGATCCCATTTAAGATGAACGAGACAATTGCGATTCTCTGAAAAACTATCAAGTTGCCATCGACGCGAATGAATGTGTTGGCAATGAGGATGAGTTGTGTCAATTTGACTCCTTCAAAACCGATGGAAATGAAAAAGTAGCCTAAGAACGAAACTAAGTAAGTCTGGTATTGGCGCTGGGCGAAATGATAGCAAATCATCATGATGAATTGACCGCAAAGAACCATCGCCTGGGATGGAATGATCATGGATACAATTCCGATTGTATCGGCAAGCTGGCCGATGATAACAGGCATGAAGAAGAGGAAATTTGATAGCCAGAGCATGCAGCTATGAGCCGTTTTGAAATCGAAAATTTGATCAGATTCACCAAGTAAGGTTAGCATATTTTCAGTGTAGGAGCAGACTGAAGGCGAATAAGCGCAGTAGAATGCCCCTACGCCCATCAAGCAGGTCAGAAAGTATTTAGGTTTTAGATTCATTTAAAATAAAATGATAAAATCAGGATATGTTGTATTACAATACAAAAGATATTGGGATAGATCTATCGATTATCAATGATATCTATCTATCAATCATATTTGATTGAATACCCTTGTGATAAGAAGCTTTCGAGAAATAATGGAGAATAAACTCTCCTCAACTATATTTAAGCAATTAGATTATCGAGAAATTTTTTGAAAATATGTGATGAAATACCTTAATCATTGATTTTTTTACTTCAACGAGATGTTCAGTGCCACATTAAAGAAAGCGATACTTCCATGTTACGAATGTAACGGATTACTTTTGAGAAAGAAGTGCTTTATTAATAATATCATAGTTTGATTTTCTTTTACAATACATCGTCAGAAATAAATCTGGATCCACAATTACAAATGCATCAAGTCAAAGATATGATTTTAGGCATTCATATCGTTACAACCGAGTTAAATGTGATTGACGAACAAGGGAAAAATGAACCCAACTTTGGAGAAAGTTGCTGAATATTTTCTTGTTGGACTTTGAGAATGTCAACTTAGCTTGAATTTGAATTAATGATTTAATTATTCGTTGAGATATACATGAATTCGGGGATATTGCCCATAAAAATCACTAACCGCAGGAAAATCATTTGATGTACTTAATTTTTTTGGTTGCCTGCACGTGCTTTTATATGGAGGCTTGTGGATTCTTCAGAATAATGTCAATGGAGAATTAAAATAAGACTTTGAATCATTCCTTGCTTCAGAATTAAGCGATGGAATTATGTCAATTAACCCGATAAAATTCTGCACATATAGAGGACATAATTTGATCGTCTTTCTTGCTTGACTGCAAAAAATAAACGGCAAAACACTCAATATAAACAAAACTAATACAACACACGAAGAGTGTTACTGCTTTATTACAGAGGACTCTGCCGTAAAAAGAGGTAAAATTCCTCTTCTGATAAAATAATAAAACACAATTTGTGCTCTCCAGATTTCTGAATTACTTTCAGAATCAATTACACTCCCTATGTTGAGATTAGTTCATTCAAGAGATTGCCTTTGTTTTCCTTACATATTCACAGAGTTCTTTTCTGGTTGTAGCAGTGATGGGAAGCCATCATCAGTATCCAAAAACTTCTTTTTTATACCATAGATAGCTATCGTCAATACGATGAGCACTGATAAAGGGAAAGCAACATAGTCATGGTACGCATAGCCCCATTCGAAATTGAGCAAATTATTTAGTAAGTTTTTCCCATACAGAGGGATTGAACCTATTCCGATTTCAGTTACGTAGACGATTGCTTTAATCCAATTGAAGAATCCAAGAAACAATCCCAACCTTTCGAACTCCATGTTACATAAATAAGGCAGGTACAGCTGGATACTGCTGGGGTAACTGATCAAAAGACACACATAGAGGATTAACCCAAGAATCTTCACATTAGAAAGCACTATTAAGAGGAGAAGCAGCACACAAGTACAGATGATTAATTTCTCGAGGGTGCCCTTCTTGATTGTCTTAATCGCAAAGAATATACAAGTCGCACATGAGATCATGATTGCAATGTATGAATACCATGCTTGAGCGTCCCAGCCCCAGTCGGGATTAGAAAATGCGTTTATCCAATATTGAAAGATAGTTTCGAATAAATACTCGAAGCACCCGCAGCCAAGCACGACCAAAGCAACATAGCAATTCATAAGAGGCTTCTTTTGATAAAAGCTCTTGATGCTAGGACCTCTCATGTTTAAGTGAGAAAAAGTTTTTCTCATATTTCCGCTGGATCTATTGAGAGGCTCAACGATTTCTGATTGCTCTCCTTCATCAACGGAAGCTTCCATGTTTTCACTTGACCATGATGCTCGAGACAGCATGATGCAATTTACCATTCCAAGCACTGCCAGCAAACACCCCAATGTGAAACCAAACTTCATGTCAGTGCTGGTTCCACCACTTTTCAACCGCCACATTCTTGGGGTATGTGCTGCTGTCTCATTTAGGGCGTAAGAAACCAGGACAACCTTTTGATAGACATGAGTATCTTTATTCTGAGAGATAAAAGTGTTGATGAGGAAGACTTTCTGTAAGAGTTGAATGCCTTCGTAGCTGAAGCTGATAAATAAATAGCCCAATAGTGCTAACAGCTCATTTTTTGATTCAGAGTTGTTTGTAAATGTCAAAATGGTAAGGAATATTTGTCCTAAGGTGAGCATGAAATGCAAAGGGACAAGCATGGGAAGGACTCCAATGATATCGACGAGATACCCGATAATTAATGGAAGGAAATAAATGAAACTTGGACTCCATTGGGCAGAAAAAAATGTGAGTTTCCAATCTTCAAAATCGCTATTATCGTTGAGTTTGTTTAATGAATCGATGTATTTGGTCTCGGTGGGAAAATTGCCGCAATAGGACGCAGCGATACCGATCGCAACCGAAGCTATGTATTTCCATTGAAGATTCATTGAGTAAAAGATGGAATGTTTCAGATCTTTGGCAGATTTGATTTGATTTTATTCAAGAAAGAAATAAATCCTATTTAAAAGACGCAAGGAAAAAGTTAGGCGAATGGTTTTTTTTCTCTTTTCTGAATGAAAATTCGTTTTGTCTAGTTGGTGTTTCAAAATTGCAACTTGGATGCTCGGATGTGACAACATTCTGTCATTATCAAATTATCCTTTTGATACCAAGAAAGTTCAGTAGCCTTAATTCCAATCATAATATTGTCATCATCTGAATATCCCCTATCATCCCTATCATCGCATTAATTGGAAGTTTGAGTTAATTTTTTTTTACTCACTCATGTGTCATTTCAAACAGATTTATAGGGTTTTTTTCCCCTCTCTCTCTCGATTTTCTCACGAATACGCAGAGCACAATTTTGTGTAATTAGTGAGATCCAGCTGAGAGAGAGAGACTCTCTTAACCTAATCCTTATTTTGAAATTATTGAATTCCAAACCCACTTTTGCTTGGTAGCTTAGACTTAAATATTCGTTTAATGAAGAAATGTGTTCGTAGTGACTAACTTACTGTTATAGAAATCGATATATATATATACCGCACATGTTATGTATGTAAAGTCAAAATCTTGGCTATCAACTTTATTGTCTAAGCATTGTTTGCGTACACAGATTATATTTCATCTTCAGTATATTTTCCGTTATATTGAGGATGTCGATTTGTGAACGTCCATAAATCTGAGTTTCTTAATTCTTGCGGTTGCACCTATATTCCTGCCATCTTATAAAAGTGCTTGTCAGGTCTTGGTCTGGATCCTGTGATAGCTTCTGAAATTGAAATTAAACTGATAAGAATGAGAAAAATCAATATTCTGTTCCTCATAATACAGGCGAATTATAATGGCATTATTTTTCGAATTTCTAAGTGCTTCTGGTATTTATATCTAAACGAGTGCATACCAAACAGTACTACTGAACCATGCCATACGAAACATCCCATCATTAAGAGAGTCGTTATTTTTCAAGTTTGTTGAGAAACTTTAAATCTGATATTATTATATATTGATTATATCTAATCCAAGACCGCATTTCAAGGTGATAGATACATGGTTAACCTCACGTAGCATTTCCTCCTTCTCTCCATCACGTCCAATGAACTTAAGATCTGATTTGCTAAGAGAGACAATCCAAAATTCTTGGATTCGTCAGAATGTTCTGAATTTAACTGATCAATTAAAGTTAAATTTGAATTGGTTAATACTTCGTTTTTGGAAGCTTATTTACTGACCTGACCTGGCGCTCTTAGCATAAAATTCTTGATAAGGAGTATTACGGCATCAGTGTCTATGCATTGATAATTGCTCTAAAGAGTGGGGCATATTAGAATGTTAGTCCACACATGTTCTGTCCATCTTTAGATTCTCTAAATTGTAAACATGGAGGAAGAATATTCTTTCATCGTAATCTCTTATTATTGTGATTTCATATTTTGTTAAGTTTGGAGTATAATGTAATCATCATGACAAACTTAATATTTCTCATGAATTAACTCAGCTCGCTTGGATGACAGAAACTCGCTACTTACTCGAATAATTCAAGCTTTTTCACCGTATCATGTACAAGAAAATCGAGAAGAAAGCGCGAGATTTCTGAAAATATTTTGTTAGGGGTTTTATTTTGAAAGGGAACTTTGGATTGTTGAGAAACAACGTAGTCAATATGTTGTTGAAAGAATGAAGAAAACGATTCAGAGAACTGATTGATTTTAATCTTCCCTAGTTATACGTATGATAATAATTCATTATTCGTCTTGCAATGATATATGCTAAACTAATTGCTAATTAGAATCGATTTAAAATAATAAGCGGCTTCTGTTCTTGTAGCCATATTTTTATGCGCTAGGCTCAGCATTGTTCTCGGTTAAGGGTATGTGGTCCCGGAAAATATGAATGTGCCTTTTTTCCATTCTGGCCTTGATTACTGTATTTGCACTCATCTTCTCTTTCAATTGCAAAAAGGACGTGTGTCTTTCAAATCTTCCTCTATTAGTATTGCTAAGACTAGCTTGTGAAATTGAGACTAAGCTGATAAGAATGAGCAAAATCAATATTCTTTTCTCCATATTGCGAAAATTTTCTTCTTTTGTGAATATAATAATCATATTTCAGCTGGATTGATCTTTTTACGAATATGCATTTCTATTCTAATTAGTACTACTGAAGCAACTGATACAACACATTTCTTCAATAAGAGAGTCGTTAATTTTGCTTCTTGCTAGGCGGAATTAGGAATGATTTAAATATGGCTGGAGACGATGGCAAGGCCAAACATCAAAGAAAAGCCTTGAATTACGTTGAAATGTATAACTACCAAGTCCCTGATGCGATAAATACTATGGACCCAGGCTTTTTGGAATCAGTCTCTGGATGTTGCCAGAAGCTTCTGAAGTTAACTGATCGATTTACTTTTCAATTTATTTTTGATAATTTTTCGTTCCGGAACTTGCTTCTACTGGACTAACTTACTTTCTCAATCTGCGGCTTTTTAACACATGAAGTCAGAAATTGTGAATAATGAAAGATTTCTTCGGCTTTGGCTCCCTAGATATATATATAATAATGTCATGCTTGTAAGGCAAGGGAGCGTCATAATTTATCTCTCTGCAAGAAAATAGCATCTCTGTAAGAGATATTCATATTCAGCCGAAAACCTTGTCCAAACACGAAATCACGTCGATTCCTAAAAACAATGGTTCTATACTATTTCATATCTCAATTTTGATCTCACAAGTTATGGATATATACATCCTGATTTGCTCTAGAATCAGTCTATAATTGGGAGGATAACCTCAGAGTATAAGTCTGGCAAGTACATCACCGCCACTAAAGAAATACGAGAGAATAACATTTTTCAAGATAATACTTCAAATATGCACATAGTCAACTCAATACACACCTACCTTACAAAACTTTAATTTTTATTTGAAACTACCTCTTGTGATGAGCGAGCACGAATACGAAGGTGAAGAATTTGTGAACTCAGACATCGAAGGCCAGTCACTAGAACCGAAACCTAAACCGGACCAAAGAAACGACCGCGACAGAGCCAATCATGATTACTCCATGAATAACGGCAGCAAATCACCCATGGATCGAGGAATTAATACTTTTGATAGGAATATTCCTTCCCATAACCGACAGTCATCAGGCAGATTCAAAGACCAAGTACTAACTCCCACAATCCTAGTTTGAATTAACTTTGCGATAATACAGTCACAGACTTCAGAAAACAAAGAGAGTCACCTTAGGTCACGGTCTCAAAACCCGACTTCGACACCCAGACTTGGTGAAATATCACAAAACATGTCAAAAAAGCCTCTAATAGGGGACAGATCAGTTGGGTTTTCTTTCAAAGCACGCGTTTAATATCCTTTGATTAGACAAATGCAGGCAGAGATGGAATGAGCTCTCATAATCAGTTGGGAAATCAGAAAAAAAATAAAAAGTAAAGTCTAACCCCCACCTCCCGCGTACTCATTCTTAACAGTCGAGACGCTTGGGAAGAGAATATAAGATTAAAAAAGGAGCTCGCTGCACTAGCTCAGATGGTCGATAGCGCTCTGAACAAAGAAAGAAGCCAAAGGATGTTTCCAAATCGTGCTCCTTTAAACCAGGAAGAGGAGGTCAAAGGTATGAGTTCTTTGAAGTGAATCTGCAATGTGTTCACTTATTGTCATTTTAGAAAAAATGCAGCAACTGAAAGATCAGTTCATTACAATCGAGAATAACAGGAGGCAAATTTTTATGCTGAAAAGAAATCTTGAGAGCGTCCAAACCATGCCAAGGTACGAGGGATTATTTCTTATCGCTCATTTTTCCCCCATAGAGTCAAAGAGAAAGAAGATGAGCTGAAAGCTGCTCAGAAAGAGCTGAATGAGTTAGTTCGAGAGATTGAAACTTTGTCCAATGTGAGAGTGAGGTCCAATCCAAAGGAAGAGGAGCTGGAACAGAAAAGAGAAATGGTATTTGAAAAATATGAGGGATAATATTGTTGTTGACTTAATGTCATAATTAGATAAAGCAAACGATGAATGAAATAAGGGAGTTCAAAGAGTCTAACCGCAAGAACCATGAAAAATGGCTAATGAATGACAAGATAATGAAAAAGAATCATGAAAAAATAATTACTATGGAAGAGAAATGTAGGATACTCAAGCAAAAGATCAGAGATAAACTCGCTGACAGAAATAATGGATCAAATGCGACAGAAGTATTTACCGCTATTGCGAATTTACGATGATGTGTGATATATTTACTTAGGGGGATAATGAATCTTTAGAGGAACTGGAAAGAAAAGTAGAAGAATACACAAAGAAAAAAGTGACACTAGAGCATCGTCTTGCAGAAGACGTGAAAAGATATGAGAAGGAGAAAAAGAATCTCAAAGTCAGTAATGCGAATCTAGAGAGATATATCAAAGAAACTGAAAAAGTAACAACAATAATCAATTGGGCTGTTATTTTAATTTATATCATTTTTCCAAAGCAAATCAAACTCGATCAAATTCGATTGAAGGAAATTCGAAGGCTGTGTGCTCCAGCTGAAGGCAAGGGCCTCAAAAACGGCGGCGCTAGCGAGTTCGAAGGTAAAGCTTATTTTTAACAAGGCACATGCCATAGCGCTATTACATTGATATCAGGTTCAAGATTCAATAAAGACAATTCAAAAGACATGGGAGGGCACCTAAGGAATAGTGGAGAATATCATCATGATGTGTAAAGGGTGTTGTAACAGGTCTCGGGTTAATTTTTACGATTGTTATAAAAGAAATAATTTGAGAATAAATGTCATCAGAAAATTTTGACAATTTTCATGATCTTAGAGCTTGTATAAATCAACTGATTGTTGCTTACTCTAAACGATAAATGCGTTTTTTCTCTCCAGTATTAATATGACTTGAACATCTTGAATTATCTTTCAGTAGTTGATTTATTGTCATTTGATAATTTGAGGATAAGATTTCGAAGACAACTCTCTGCAGAAAACACTATAAATGAAGTATATGCCCTTCGTATATATCTTCTAGGGACTATCAAATAAATTTTTCACAGCGAGAGGAATATATATAAAGCTCAAGATTTCTGCATACTGATATCGAATTAAAAGCTACATAATTAATTCTCTCTTTTCAAAAAATAAATACCTATTATCTTCTCGCATTGTTTAATGAGTTCAGCTTACGTCTTCTATTCCAGCATAAAGCGAATCAAGACTAAATCTAAAGAGATCAACCGTCTAAAGTCAGTGCTGCCACTGCCCAATTATCACGTCTTCATTGCCTTTGCTGACGGTCACTGGGTTCTCCATGATACCCTCAAGGATCAATTAATTAAAGAAGGAGTTGTTCAAGGCGACGCTTCCAAGTACCTTGTGTTAATAAAGAGCCCTAAGGCCCTCGATAAGAATACTATCATATACACCAACTGCTCGATGTTCAAACTCCAAGCTTTGAACCCATACACTGGTGAACATGATCAGAATTGGCAGCAAGACGCTCCTACGCTTGAGGGCCTCCCTGAAGCAGACCGAACTAATGAGAGCAAGGTGGACAAAGCTTACACAGGTTTTGAAATCGAGGTGCTCAGAAAGTCTCGAGTCGTGGGTGTCCAAGAGAGAAAGGAGAACACACAAGGCTTTTTTGATTACTTTATCACTGTCTATGCGGAAGGTCAAAAGGAACGACTCTTGCAGGTCACTCATAACGCCCAAGGGAAGCAGATGAAGTTTAAGAATGGTAATGATGAGGATACTTTTATCTTCTATTCCACGACACAGTACGAGAGCTTCCAAATTTGTGTATTGAACATTAACGAAAGAGAGAAAGGACTTCAAAATGTGACTATCAACACTAGAATGGATTGCACGCTTTTCAATCTGTACCCTTGGGGAGATAAGACGATCGCGCTGTTCGGAAACCCAGATGCTAATGGAACTCCTCTCCAAGTCATTCATAAGCTCGGAACTGACAAAGTTGATATCATCACGATGGACTGTCACTATCAAAATAAAAAAACTATCCTAAATAACGTCCTTGCTGCTGACCCAGTGAAGAAAAGAGTGCTATTGAAAGAATCAAGCAATCCACCAACAGTCGCGGTCTGGAACAGTGCATACAACAGAGTTGAGTTTGCGAGAGAGCAGCCGAATACGAGAGATTGCGCAGGAAGTCTTGATGGAACTTACTTCGTGGAGTTTGATAGGAATTTACGAGGCGAAAAAGAGGAGACGAAAATAACGGTGAATCGCCTTGTCAGCAAAAAGATGTTTATTCTACATTTCATGAAGCACGCGAAACTTCCCAGCGGAAGAACGTTCATGGAGTTTCATGGTAGCTCTGATATATTGAAGGATGTGGCTGGAATGATTTAAAATTTCATTCTTCCAAAATAACAGGAGCTATGGGAGAGAAAAAAAGGAGAACACGGGATGCAAATTAAAAGGCTTGTTGATCAGCGGGCTTAGAAAAAAATACATATTCACATTCAAATGCATATGATCAATTATCTAGCTTCATATTATTAACAATTTCTGTTCAAATTAAAGCCAAAAAATCTACAATGAAGCTGCTCAATTAAGTCCTCAATTCTCATGAAAAAAGAAGAGTGTCTAGCTTAGAATGTAGGGAAAATCAATAATAACCATAAGTGAAAGAAAATCATATGATTATTCAGTGAGAATAGAATTTTTAGGCTTTCAGGCTCAGCAACGAGAGTGGCACGATATTATTTATTATTCAGAGGATTTATGATGATCGAAGTTCATGGGCTTCTTTATTAGAATTAGTTTTAATAAGAGCATTTATGATCAACCACGCTTCAAAGATCAATTATTTATGCTATTACGATATTTCTAATAGTCTATATACACATCCACTTCTCTGAGCGCAGCTCGAATATCATCAGCGTCTTCTTTACTTAATTGATCTAATGCAAGTCTGAGCGAATGCGATGATTTAAACACCTTTTTATCTTTCAAAGCCTTCTTTATAGCCTCTTTGCACGCAAAGACAAGGTCAATCTTACTCGCTCTCAGCAGCGAATTCTCTGAGATCAATGGCTGCAACTGCATTTCCAGTTGATTTATTCTTGCTTTATGTTCTTCGACAGTCTTCTTTTGAATCTCCAATACCTCAAGCACCGTTTGGTACTTCGAAATATGAATGCTTATGCTTTCATTCAAAAGTTTCTTCTCATGGGTTAACTCTTCGATGAGCTGCTGGTTCTTCTTCAATGCTTCAGCGCTGTTATTCAAGTTAATCACCTGAAGCTTCAGCTCGCTGTTCTCTGTCATTAGTACTTCAACCTTTCGAGTAAGCTCAGCTACCTCGCGAGAATTCTTTTCCTTGTAAGCCTGCAGCTTTTTCTTATATTCTTCAGCGAGAGATACTTGGATTCTCTGATTCGTTTCCTTAATCTCAGCGATTTCTTTCTCTTTCTCAAGGAGTTGGTCGGAAACGGCCATTTTACCACCAAGAGAATTCGTATCAACAATCAAATGCCTCAAGCCATCGATTTGTGATTGAACCTTCGTAAATAAACCAGATAATTCTGGGTCACCAGTTCCGCCTCCTTGAATTGACTTTCCTGCTCTTAACTCTTCAATGTGTGTTTGAAGGTCCGTAACCTTTTGTTCAAGGTGAACTACCTTTTTCTGATAGTCCCTCTTTTCTCCTTTCAATTTGTCAACAGTGGCCTCCAGATCAGCAACAGTGGCCTTCAGGTTTTTGATTTTCCCCTTCTTACTTTCAGTCTTTGTCTCAAGCTCTGTTATTGTATCTTTCAGATGCTGTTCACTGAGTTCTTTCTTTTTCAGTTCGTTTGTATGCTGCCTGATATTCTTCCTGGCCTCATCTTTGTAATGCTCGACCTGCTGCTGAAGCTCAAAGATAAAAGCCTCGTGCTCTTTGATCACATTATGAAGAGTGCTTTGATTGGTTTCGCTTTCCTTATGCTCATAAGTAAGCTGATTGATCCTGGCTTCCAGAATTTTCACAACGTCCTTGTGGAAACGGTCAAAGAAATCAAATAAGAACCCAGGCACCATATCAGCAAAAATCGCGTGTTTGAATGGACCTTTGCTCTCTTTGATATAATCTTCATACAAAGCGATGAAATTGGCTTTATACTCTCTCAGAGTCGACTCTTTGATATCTTGAATTGAAGTGATCGTTGGTGGTACGAATAAACTGAAAATATGATTCAGAATATTTTTACTGAGGGTTAAGCTGAGCTCGTTGTTCAAGTGCTTCTTATTTTCAAAGTCCTCGAGCATCTCTTCAGAAAATTTCTCTCTGAGTTCAATAAACTGCGCTGCTTCAGCGTAATCCTTCACAGTGCATTCGAATTTTTGAACGACGGTTTGCGATAGATACCTAAAGGCTTTTATCATCTCATCTTCTTCAATAGGCAGCTTGCTCGCATCGAATTCAGTCGCTGAAAGGTCCTGATATTCAAAGCGCATTTCGTCATAGATTTTCCGTGTTTCCGCATGAACGACTCTTTCGACAGTCGGCAGCAGCTCAATCACATCACCCCGATTAATCGTATCGATGAATTCGAAAGCAAGACTAAGGAACATGCTTCCTGTCAGCGTTTTTGTCCCCACTTTTTTAGGAACGATATTGTTTCTAATCTTCCCTATAAGTGTGTTGACTCCCTGAATGAAGTTAGAATCGAGGTTGTCGAAAGGAATGGCTTCAATATTTTTTTCTTTAGAAGGTTTGCAAAGGAACTGGCAGTCTCTGACCGGAAGAAGAGCCTTAAGCTCCTTCTTTAAGATGTTTGGCACGGACCCTTCAGCAAGTTTAGATTCTAAATACTCTCTCGCGGTCTTATCTTTGAACTCATTGCCCAAGTCTCGTAGAACCCATAAGAAATGAGGGAGGAAGTTCGTAAGATTGTCTTCGGTATGGCCGTTAGGGTCAAATTCGTCAATAGAAACTAATTTGTTAATTGTCCTGAGGTCTGAGAGTAAATTGAGGTTTTTCTCATCGATTTCTCCATGCTGGTTATAAAGCACCATGGAGCTAAGCAAGAAGCTTAATATTAAAAGTTTCATATGCGTGTCTTTGTCGTAGTCTTTTGTGTCAAGACCTTCGGTATCAAGTACTAAGATACTGACATCATCATTCAAAGGCAAAGGATCACTCCATATCCAAATCCCTTTGGTCGTTGGTTTGCCTGAAGCGCCGACTGGGAATCCTTTTTGGTGTCTGAGAATATGATTTGCGAGGTATGACTTTCCGGATTGCTGAGGGCCAATTACTGACAGAACTGCAACCTTCTTTGACTTTAAGGGCTGTAAGGCTGTGATACCCAAAGCGTTCAGTGAGAAGATGTCTTTGCCGGTGTCAGGGTCTTTTTCGATCTCTATTAAAGGAATAGGAACGTCTTGAAGATTCATGTGTATTAACTTTGTGAGTTTATGAGAGCTTTTATTGCTATAGTATAATCCTGCAAAGATCTATCGTTAAAAACCAATCAGCAGTGCGTCCATGAGCATAATTAAAAATTAAGCATCAGAAAGAGAAATTCAGCTTCCATCGACGAAGCAAGCTTCGTGCATCTGAGTCTGTTTTTTAACTCTGGAGCTTGACCGCTTGGAATATACAAACTTGCTAAACTGAACTTAGCTGTGATTTCTTGCACATTTGTAAAGAGAGCGAAAGGCTCACAAAAGAAGCGGACCGGATAGCTTTAAATTTTCTCAGAAAACGAGATAGCGATTACGAATTTGAGATCAATAAACCATAAATTCAGGATAACCCTCTTTTGTTCTAGGGAAACTATTATCAGTATCATCTAATCGAGCTGTTCTGGAAATGTTGGAGAAAAACAAATGTTGAACTTGGAAAAATAGTTGTGCTAATGACAAGGGGTCATTTTTCATAGACCTGAAAACTAATTTTAGTGAACAAAAAATTTCGAATCTTCTTCTTCCCCTCAGAACTGTCCTCGCTATCACAACGAAAGAACATTATTTAGAGTTAATTCTGAGTGAAATTCACAAGTTTCAATATCTGATTCAATTCCATCCGCTAGCTTCAATTAAGGAAACTAATATCTCATTCCCCGCAAGGAAGTTACTGAGGTTCTCTCGAAAAAATCTTATTGCGATATTGTGCACCTCTTCAAATCTCAGTTTATGACGATAAGCAGATTTCTTTGACTATATGATTAGTAGATGGAATGACTTGTATTTCCATATAAGTCTTCATATGTTGCTGGATTATATCGTCATCTATCTAACGGATGATGTACCTACAACTATTTCCTGCTTAGACAAGTTTAACTATCCATAAGTTGACAGCTAAACATATTTGAATCATTTCTCTACGAATTTACTCGATTATTTTGACGACCACGCAAAATTGAGATACGTTCTGAATTGATAGTAAGTAAAATCTATTTAGATGAGAGATATCAAGCAACGCTTAGATTCATAGTACATACAAATCTTAAATAGAGATATTGGCATATAAAGACATCAGGGCTCTCAGAGTTCTGTACTCTCAAAATTTTTTTTTGACTCACGTAATTTCTTTCTGATAAAAATAAATTAAAACGGATAATAAGTGAAATTTCATTCCAACTCAAACAGAAAACAGATTCTTATATTTCTTATGTTCACATTAATTCATATCGCCAGCTACAAGTTTCTCTCTCCTTGCTTCTAGCTTATCGAGGCGCCTCGCAACTCTCTGTGAAGAATCGTTCTGAAAAACGAAATTTCTGCAATCAGTTTTTAAATTTTCGAATATTTCTTCTTAGTGATGCCACCTCTCTTTAATAAATACTTAAACGAATCAAAAACTTTCTAATGGGAATTATACAACCAAACGATTTTAAAAACAGGCGCTTCTTGCATTTCTACCGGTTCTTTGAGAACAAACTACACACATTCTTCCCAGACCCTCATTACCAACTGACCTTTGAAATATTCCTCAATGGCAGGAAATTCAAATTTTATCTCCAAGAGTCTATTTCTTTACCAACTGGTGCAGTCTATTTGATTGGAGGCAGAACAGTCGCCCAGAGCGAAGAGAGCATCTCTGGAGGTCTGAATGATTCAGTTCTCTCCTTAAACAACACCTCATCGAACTACACTCTAGCTACCACCTCAGATGTCTACAAGATCAACCTCAACAGAAACAAAAGCATGAAGATCGAGATTTCAAAGAGTAAGCCTTGCCCACCGATGCCAGAGCCTCGCCACAACCACCTCCTTATTTATTCTGCTCCCTACATCTATGTCATAGGAGGGAAAATCAACGATACAACGCCTACGAGAAGCTGCTTACGATTCCACACTAAGCAGAAGACTTGGTCTAAAATTCGTGACCTCGACTTGGCGGCGACTGGGCTTACAAATCTCAGCGGGTTGGCGATCAATACTGATGGGTATCGAGCTTCTGGCAAGCGGTTATACATCTTTGATACCACAGTGTCTCCTTTGCCAAGTATCTTCCAATACAACATTGAAACCGATAATTGGATGCAGATGGTGATCAGTTTTAAAAACAAGGATCTGAGAATCCCAACTAGTCTCAACTGTTCGCTATTCCAGATCAGCTCAGACAAGCTTATGATATTCAGTGGGGCACATATTGTAGATCAAAGACAACAAGAAGGTTTCTCATATACTTTTGACCTTGCGACGGAAAAAATCGAAAATTTCAGGGAGGAAAAGCAGCTAGATTTTATGCTTGTTGATAAGCAAGGAGATCGCAACTACAGCAAAGAACAAAATGTTTATTTGAAATTTGGAGAAAATTACGCGTTCTACTATAATCTGGGACTCGAGACCTTCTCTTCGAGAGAACTATTTGAAGGAACTCTCGCTAAAAAAACTTCGTTTGATGTTGGTTGTTGTTCAAGAAAATTCTAGGAGTTGTGCAGTCATATTTCCATATCTTATTATTGAAACACAAAATTTGAATTCATAATATGTACTTAAGAGTAAGAGAAGTGTTGATGAAAAGTTAATTTTAAACTTTCGCAGTATGTTTTTTCAATTTTTACGCAATATCGTGAATGGGCTGCTTCAAAAATACTTTTCAACATTACTTTCCTCGGTAATTCCTAATCATGAATGCATCATGACATTGATACACACATCATCACTCTACAAGGCCAATTGAATGCATTAAATTAAATGTTTTGCAGCACTAATTCGATCTTACATTCTTCGAAGCTACCTTTCTCGAGCTTTTGAATTATACTGTGAGTTTTCGAAACTTCATTTTTCTCAATCTTTCAGCTGAATCTAATTATCGTTAAAGAATAGTCCATTCCAATTTATTCGATATTTTAATGCTAATCAGAACTAGAGATGGACTATACCTTCAAAATATCAAAATCAGCTGTAGCACGAGTCCCATTGAATGTTCTCGAAATGGAACTATTCTTGGAGCATAATCTTCTCATGATGCTCGCACTTGAAGAGAAAAATACAACCTGCCTTGCGTTACTTTGGTACAGCAGCAAAAATTTTCGGCTCTTACGCCATCTTCACCTCTCTTCTAATTTCACACGAATGATCTCCATGAGAAAGTTATACGAAAGCAAATACTCTCTTATTGTGACTGCAGAATTTAAGCTCTATTTATTCAACACAAACGGCGTGGTTGGTGGAAAACCCACCTTTGTCCATAATTTTACGCAAAATTTAGTCTGTTACATGGAAAACATTGATCTCTTTGTAACGGCAGGTGAATATGACACAATCACGACTTATAGCATTCAATCAGGAATATTAATGAAGAAAAATAGCATGAATTGTGGGTTCAAAGTGAACACTCTTCAATATTGCAGAAAGAATAAGAAACTGGTTGCATCAGATTTAAATTTTCGTTGGGAAAATGCATGTTTTTCTCCTCACTATGCGATCTACGATGCATCTACTCTCACATTAGAAAGAGTAATAACTTTTTCACACAATAATATCAGGCTGCATTCTATCCTTGGAGTAGTGGAAACGGAAGAACCGTTTATCTTGTTTTATTGCGAGAGACTGGCAAGGGAGCCGACAAAGTATTGCTTTCTGGAGCAGTCCATGAGATTGTCAAGTGAAAACGAATGGAAAGAAATTGACTTGCCAAATGATGTTCTTGCGGTGAAATATAGGCTGAAAAAACAGGTTGGAGCTAAAGAGGTCTGGTATATGACTCCAAATATACACTCAATTTGGAATTTTGTGTTAGTCCCAGTCAGGAATTGCGATCAAGTGCAATTGTGTACAGTATCATTGCCAGAATCCTCTGCGACTTTGCTGGTACATAATAAACGAGATGATTACTATGAGTTTTTGAATGCAAATAATGGAAAGATTGACACGATTACTCTGAAAGTTTTCCAACAAAAAAGTTGTTAGCATGAAGTTTTCATAAAAAAAAGAAAGACGTAATGACAGGAAAATAGATAGATACGAATGCTGTTACTAATTTTATATGAGTCTCTAATCACTTATATAACAACTATCAATGAGTTTTTTTGGGTGTTTTGTATTGATTTCAGTTGTAATTGAATTACACTCAATGCTAAGGGGAGAGAGAAATTGGTGTATTTAATGAGTATTGCCGTCTTTAACTGTCTCTAACTATTCAATAATTTCAGTAATATTTCTCAGCTGTTGTACTTTATTTTCATAGAGTTGATCAGATGATTACCATAAAATTAAATGTTCATCAGAATCGTCGTCACTTTCTACTCTGGAGTTTGGATTCGCATTTGATGGAATTATTTTGATTTATGAAACAGAATTTTTGAGTTAGACTTTATGCAATATCAAGATAAACCCTTTACCAAAATCTGATTATTTTCGTATCTAAGCATATTATTAATAATTGCCATAAAGTTCAGAAATTCTTTGAAGAATCTCTTCTTGTTTGTCTGCTGAGATGATATTAAGCAGAGGTGATCTCTGATCAGTCAAGTCTCGTAAGAGCTCCTCACTAATGTAGAAAAAAAAAGAGAATCATTACATACCTCAAAAATAAGCAAGATTATTACATTGCAGGATGAACGCCCAATTTTTCAATTAAGTCAATGGTCCAGAACAGAAGCTTGATTCCCCAGCCGTGCATGATACTTTCGATATCTTGCAATCTTCGAGTATTTTTGTCGGCTTGACTGATCAATTTGAGATTGAACATAAGGTATGGAGTCCTTTGATCGTCAGCTTTGAAAAGGAAATTACGCACTCTCCCGGCAAATTCCTGAAATTAAATCATGTCATGAATGCCAAGGAATAAAGCTTACCTTAAGGAGTCCACTCAATGGACCTTGCGTATTAAAGTCATTTTGAATCTTTACAATATCCTCAGAATCACCCTTCAAATAGGTTTCAGCGACTTTCTGGATCTTTTTGTGAGTTATATAGCACTCAAGGAGCCCTGCAATTGACTCTTTCTCTGAATAGAAGCTCATAAACAATAGTGTATTCGTATAGCCTTTCGGATCTTTTTCTTTTAATTGCTCAAAGCATTTATTCAAAATAGTCATGGTGACTTCAAGTGCACTCTCCAAATCATCTCGAAGAATGAACTGTCTAATAGCTTGGGAAGCGGCGTCTACAGCAACATCCATCGCTGAAGAGTTCAGACTGAGCCAACGTAACGAAGCGATTTTCTTTTTCGCGTACTCTTTCGGATCGCTGATGTTAGACATATCGATGAAATGATTGATCTCAGAGAGAATCTCATCGACCAATCCTTTAGGCAATAAAGAGTCAAGCTCTTGCTTCAGCTTGACCTGTTGAACTTCGTTCTGGATGTTAGCAAGGAAATACGCAATGCCGTCAACTTTTGCTTTTTCATCGTGCATGTAGGAATAGAGCTCAAGGATATTCTGATACTCCTCCTTTCCAATCAGATGTTTTAGATAAATATCAATGATCTTGTCGATTTTGCGAGCGTTTGTGGACTCTAAGAAACCAGCTCTTTCTAGCACCATGGTGTAATAGGTAATAAAGCGGATTTTGTGCGATTTGAGAGGGTCGAATTTCATATTCGCGGTATCTAATTGATACTTCTCGAGCAGATCGACGATCGTATCCCAAGCACTCAAATCGTGTGATCGCACTGCTGAAAGCGCAGCAGAAAGAACTTGTAATTGAAGCACAATCTGCTTTTCTGACACGCGACTTGGGTGAGAGAGCTCTTGGAGAATTTTGTCATAGGTCAAAAATGGGTCTGGAGGTTGCGAAAAAATATTTTCTAAAGTGGGAGGGAAAAAAAGTTATAAAGGGAATCTCAGACGTCATTTACTGAGAATGAGCTCAGGTGAATCTTTTTCGAGGTCAATGAATTCAGTATCGTGAGTTTTGGTCTGAGGGATTTTGCGGTTGAACATTTTAAAGAGGTAAACAAATCGCTTTATCACATCAAATTGAAAATGACCCTAATATATTGGGTTAGCTCTGGCAAATGAGGAGACTTTACTCTTAATTCGATCCATGGGCTGGTATGCCATGCTTCCTCACATTTTTCAGCAAGCAGTTCTCTTAAAGCACGTGTATGAGAGCTAAGAATCGCATAAATCAAGCGCTCCTCTCTGTCAATCGTGATCTAGACAACAATAATCATTACAAATTATTTGCTATTTTGCAACAAATTTGCTATTTTACGTCGACAGCTCTTTTCCAACAGTTTCGAATCCACAACAGCCAGTCAGGATTTCCCATGGACTCCGCAAACACCTCACCTTTCTTTGTTTCTTCCTGAACAGGAAAAAAAAAAGTATTATGATTTGTTCGTAAAGAGTATTTTGTTGTTACTCTTGTTGAAACATAATTTAAATATCTGCTCTGAAGCGTCGTGCTCCATTCTTTATTCTTCATGAAATCAAGGATTGGAGCGTCGTTTGCTTCTGCTTGAGCATCCTTTATGAATTTCTCAAACTCTTCATTGCTGCTTATCGGCGCGAGTTTACATGTATCAGCGAAGAAAAAATCATGGTAAGGGAGTCCGCCGTTGATGATGACGCTCCTCCAAATGAGGTTTGACCTTTCAAATAAATCATCAGTTTTCTGCACCATTCCTCTTCTCAAATAGTTGACGGCTTGTCTCAGCAGCCTCTGATTCTCGTAGCGCATTCGACGGTCCAACGCTGAATCCTGTTTGAAGATAAAATCAGGGTCAAGAAGCGCATTTGGATTCTCCTCCTTGACTTTGGTGAAAGTTATCGGGACAAAGCCTCCTTCAATAGATTTTTCTTCAGTCTTATTGAGCCAGTTCACAATATGGAGCATGTACAGGAGAACTGGATCGAAGGTAATAATGTCCTTTATCAATTCATATTGTGAAAGCGGACAAGCTGAATCAAGTAGCGAATAGAGCTTTTGTTTTATCTCCTCAAACGAACGAGCTCCTTCAAATAACTCTTTAAATTTCCTGTAGAACTCGATTTTTCCTTCTAGTTTATTAGAATCTGCCGAAACTTTGGTATGTCTCTTCTTCGCCTTTATGAGATTTTTGAGCAGTTTCCATGATTTCAGTTCTGAGGTCAATAAATTCAATTCATCTTCAAGATTTTTGCCGTGAATATTGAGGCTATTTTAAGATTAGATCACATGCTTTTCGGGGATTGAGGAAGAGGATATTGAAAGACTGCAAACGAAATTACTTTTTGATTGATTTCTTTAAGGAAAAGATAATTTTTTCCGTGACGCGCAGAGGTTCCTCGCAGTCAAGCTGAAGTTCGCTGGAGGGATTTTTGGATTTGATTGTTGAGTAGTAAGAAACTGAACCTTTGCCTTTGAGTTCGGGTTCGTTCTGAGAGACACCACTGAGTTGTGCGAGGTGGTAGGACTCTCTCAAGCTGAAAGCGAGGAAAAATTCCTCATTGAGCACTTTTTGCAGTTTATCTTGTTGCATATCTGTGCGCCAAATAAACTTTCAAATCGAATGAAGATATTAATTAGAATGTACAATTTATGTATGAAAAATCCAAGTCTCTCGACAATCTCATGAGATCTTAATCCGTATATAGATTCAAGTAGGTGATTTGATTTGCTTGAAAAAGGGAGGGCTATCTAATGATGAATAATTTGGGAGATATAATAGAAGAATTTGAGATTAGAAATCGAATATGACTCTCATTATGTAATTAAGATGGCACGTAGAATTCGCAAAAGTTAATCTGCTGGAATTGGAACAGTTTTAGGGTTGCTGAAAGCGATTTATAGTAAAAGCAATCATGTACTTCATAATTTTGCTGAAATTAAGGGGCTAGTTTGGTCCTGTATCAGTTTATTCAACCTCGCTCTGACGGTTTCGACGTCGCACTCGTGGTGCATATCTATTATATTAATTTCCGTGTTGTCGGGTTTTTTCTTCTTCAACTGATCATAAGTCACCTTCACTTGATCCCATGGTCTCAATTTGTCTCTTGCTCCATGGAATATTACCAACGGGGTCGTCAAATTATTTTCATTGATTTCAATTATATCTAAGTAATAGCCGGAACACACCAGTATCCCACCTATCTTATCCGTTAATTGAAGAGCAGTTGCCATTGCCATAGCAGCGCCTTGTGACATGCCACCAATGAACAACTTATGACTCTGTCCTTTTAGAAGACTGATTTCTCTCTCAGCTATTTTGATTAAACGATCGATGTTGTCTTTGATTTCTTTAACGTTGAAGACTTTTTCGAGAGGAGGCTCCAAAGTCGATCGATCAAAAATGTCGTACCATTTAATGGTATCTGGCTTATTACTAACTGTGACGTACCCTTTCGGAGCTTGAGGAAAGACGTATCTTGCTGGCTAATTATAGAAAGCATACAATTAAGTAGAATGGAAAGGGAGTGAGTTGAATTACAGGGTTTTTGAGAGAGCTTCCTTTGAAGAATAATTTCATATCTTCGATAGCTACGGTTTGCATTCCATGTATCCAAAGGATGGTTATTTCTGGTGAGCTAGTTAATGGTTCCATGATGGTTTCATCTTCATAGATTTTAATATTATATTCTTTAAAAGGGTCCTTTGCACTTTGCTTTTCCATCAAAATTTTTATATCTTTGAATTGAAAAGAAATATTGATCTTCTTACCGGATTGTTTTAAAAGTTATCCTCGAGCAAGAAATAGCAAAAATCTTAATTATTACAAAGTAATTTGGAGAGAAACTAACCAGATAGTAAGATAAATGGTCGTACTGTGTGCTGCAGATCACAATTATCGCTTATCTCTGAAGTTGTTTTTGCTGAGTCTATCGAATTAAACTGTTGTGAATGGAAAATTTCAAATTCAATGAATATAGAACCAAAAGTCACAGAGGAACTATGCTAGATGCTCACTAAATACCTACGGTGTTCTCTTGCATAGATTGATTGAAGACTACTTGTTCGACTTGAACTGCTTGAGAAAAGTGAAAGTAAATTAGGCTTGAAAATGACTTATAAAAAGTGTTTTGTGAGAGAAGGGTTTCCTTTTATAACAAACCATTCTTGTTTCTTTGGACTAAATATGATATTGAATCGAAGAACCATAAGAGAACTTTACAAGAAAAGCTCTTAAGACTCTAATAGCCTGCCTTAACCTTATTGACTGCGCGTTTCTCAAACAGAATATTGATAATATTTAGTGATCAAATATATGTCGTGATAGCCGAATTACTGCAGTTATAGAAATAAACCCTCTTCTAATTTCTTGCCAGCAATACTTAATTTAAAATTACGAAACATACGAAAATAAAAAATTTATGAACAGAATGGAGGAAGAAAAGCAGAGCCCTGTTCGTAACGGCACAAATGAGCACGCTCAGCATAACGACCCTTCAGACCAAATACAATCAAATAAGTTCGAGCAGAGTCCAGATAGAGACATCTTGACTCAAATAAAGGAAGGTGAGCCATTACTAACGTTTCATATTTCATAAAATACGATTTCATCATTAGAAAACAATAATGAAGCAAAATCTGATCAATCTCCCGACCTATCTCAGCAACCAGGGAGTGACGCACAGCGCCCAAGAGTTGCAACCAAGCTAAACTCTGTTTCTCCCGCACAAACACAATCTCCAGTAAAAAAAATCAGCGTCGACCCAGCGAGTCCAGACGCCTATTCCACAACCCGTCCTCGTAAGACCTACAGCAGCTCATCATTGTCATATCGAAATATATTTAGCAAATTGGCAGTGGAATGACAATCAGCCTCTACCAGAGGCAGATCCCTTAAGAGTCTTAGCAATTACCTGGAATCTTCATGGAAAAGTATCATCTTTCTCTTTCCCCTCTTTAAATCAACTATCTCAGAAAGGAACGGCTGGCCTTTCCAACCTAATCAACACGAGTGCAAAGCATCATTTAATTTCAATTGCTACGCAAGAGTGTTGGAGGTCAATAGGAAAATCGATTTTTATTAAAGACAAGTCAAAATGGGAAAATGAACTGATGTAGCACTATTTGCTTGACTTCTCTTCAACAACCTTCATTAGTAACTATCTTAAAGGAGAGTATGTAATGGTGAAGGCTCACACTTTGGGAGCGATACATTTAGCAGTATTCGCGCATCACTCAATCTTCGGATTGATAGGAAGTACAGTTATTTGCTATACAAATCAACTTATCATCACATTACCAATCAATTAAGATGTTGAGAGCGCAGCTGTTGCTACAGGCCTCGGCAATATGCTTGGGAATAAAGGAGCCTGTGGAGTCTCATTCTCTATTGGAGGACGCTCTATGCTATTTTTAAGCTGTCATCTGGCATGTAATGAGCTATTTAGGCTCTTCTCGTTTGACTAACCCTTAAAATTAGCTGGACAAAAGCAAAGCAAAAGAAGAAACGCTGATTGGTTCCGTATAGAAAAAGAAATGAAACTTCCAGTAATTGGCAGAACGAGCGCTACACCACAAGGTAATCCAGCCCTTATTCTTCGAAAAGCTAATAGGACATATCTTCACGAAAACACAGGCTTTTTGAGCGATAAATTTGAGGTCATATTTTTGTCGGGCGATTTCAATTATCGTGTTAATGGGACCAAGGAAGAGATTTTAGACAAGATAAATCAAAATAAACACCATGTATAATACGATACATTAAATATATGGTATTATAATCTTACAATGAAAGGTTCTTTTGGAAAACGATCAATTAACAATTGAAAAAGCCTCTAACCAAACCTTTGGAGGGTTTGTCGAAGGGAAAATAGCATTTCCGCCAACCTACAAATACAAGGCAGGCACCACGAATTGGGATGACTCTAAGAAAAAACGGTCGCCGGCATGGACGGATAGAATATTGTAAATTGCGATTGTTAAGGGAGTGTGATTAAATCTTTTTGTGTTACAGATATAAAGCAAGGTCTTCTTGTAAAGTTGAACAAGTGACATACGATAGCAATAACACCGTTTTGCTCAGTGATCATCGACCTGTGTTCGCACAGTTCCAAGTCGATCTCAAATTGGATAAAGAGAAAGTAATTTTCATGCTGTTAAGCCTGATCTGATTTCGGTTTTTTTGCTGATACAGAAAGACGCATTAGTGCCTGTAAAAAAGACTTCAATGTGCAACGTTTTTTAATGAAAACGTCGCTTCTAATTTTAAAAAAATATTTTCATATATAGCTCAGTCAACCTTCAATTGTTGTATTCATAACAGCATTCATATGAAAAATTCCAAGATCTTGGGTTTGCAACAAGCTCTTTCTCCAATTTGTTTATCCAATCAACTGTGAATTTGCTACAGTATAAAAGAATAAATTTTTCCAATTCTCAAATTTGTGAAAATGAAAGTTTTTCGAATGACCTGTGATAAAATACTTACAGCTTTGACCAAAATTTCTAATACACAGTCTTATTCCCTTCCAAAATAATATATTTAATTGAGAATCTTTATTCAGCAAATGTAAACAATATGAAAGTTACATAGTAGCGACGTAAATTTTCCTTCAAGAAGAGTAAAGAGTACGTTGGTTATTATTATGTCCTATGTATTTTCTCTTTGAGAATAGGTTATTAAGTTTTTAATGAAATGAGATATGTAAGCTTAATGAATGTCTTTGTTTTACTCAGATCAAAAAGCTTAATTAGATGCTAAAATTTACATAATGGCTACCTGACAGTTTATAACGACCTAATAAGGACAAATTAAACTTCTCTATTGTTGGGAAAATTCTCCCACTTTAGCTTTAGTCCGTGAGCTCCTCACTGCTGGATGACTGTTGTCATCAGTCTTTACTCGCTTATTTCTTCTACCTTCTTTTCCATCCTCCGCATTGTCATCGTCAGAATCTCCCGCTTTGAAAGCAAATCTTTTTGCTTTAACCGTGAAAAAGATCGGCCTTGAGACTAACTTCGAGCCAAATGGCCTCAACACAGCCATTTCATCGAAGTAAAGTCTGCTATGTAAACTCTTTTCTGCCTCAGCAAGCAATTGGTCTATATGTTGATTCTCTTCATAGACTTTCAGGGCTTGCTGCAAAGTCCTCCGCAAATTTTCGCTTTGAGCAATCGTTTCTGCGAACTCCTCCAAGCCTTCGCCGATTATCAAATGCTCTTGATATAAATTCGTAATATCCTGATTTATTAATCTTGCCCTTTCAATCGAAATCTCTTGAAGCCTTTGGAAGGTCATCTGTGCATCAATTTCGTTTGTATCAGCGGAATAGGCCTTCTGAAGAGAATGAATAAGATCTGCTTTTTGCAGGGAGATCATCAAGTACTCGAAATGTACCTGTGCTGTTTTTAAATCGAAATAATCATTGATCGTTTTCTCATAATTAGGTGGCATCAGTCTCAATCTGCAGAACTTTTCAATCGTATTTTGGTAGCTCGAAAAATCCTTTCGTTTAGTCTCCAATGCGGCTACCTCTGAAGCCAGCTTGCCCCATCTCAACTGATACTCCAGACAAGCTTCGATCAATTTCGAGGTATCATGCTTGAAATCCACTTTGCTCTCCTTCATTTTGCTAATCAAAACCCTGACTTCCTCCTCTGATAACTTCTCTTTAAAATCCGAGAGAACTTCTTGCCTTTTTTCTTCAATATGATTGAACACAGGCTCAAGGAAAGACGCAGGAGTTTTGGAAGCGTCGGTGTTTTTGAGAAGCTCTTGCAAAATGCGAGACACTTCTTTTTTCAACTCTTTAATCGGATTAGTTTCCACTTTGCTGGTCACTTTTTCGCCGACTTTGTGCAGTTCTTTTGCCGTTTCAATCTCTTCCTTCAGCTTTTGAATTTCTTGTTCAACATTTGCATCTTTTTCAGGAGTTTCTTCCAAAGCAGCCAACGCCTTTTCTAAGCCTTCCAATTTCTCTTTAGGGATAGTTTCGACCTTTCTCAACTCTGAAGTATCAACCTTTTTCAATTCTAAATCTTCATTAGAGTCTTCAATCTGCATGACGTTGCTATCATCGTTAGCTTCTTTTTTTTCTGCTTTGATTTTCGATTTTTTCGGGTACACTTTAGGGACCTTTTCTACAAGTTTAGTTTCCTTTGGAACAGTAATTTTCGGTTGTTGAATTTTCTCCACTTTGTTATGTTGATGAGGGATTGACTGAGGAATTGGCTGAGGTTCTTGTTTTGAAATTTTTTCCTGCGTTTGATAATGCTGCTGCTCAGATTTGTGTCTTTCAGTTGAGGCCAATGATTCAGAGGGTTGCTGCTGAAGAATAGTTGTAGCTTTCAGTAGCTTTGAGATTTGGGACTCGGACGATTCAGGCTTTTGCACAGACCCAACTCCTTTCATAAGGTGAAATTTTTGAGCAAGGAATCCGACTTTTTCACACAACATTTGCGAAAGTCGGGTTACTTCTAAATTAACTGTTCGCATTAGCTCGCAATCTCTATCATCAAACCTCGCTTGAGGTACTATCGTGGAGCATAGAGTAAGATACCACTCAATCAAGTCGCTAAATTGTTTCGAGTCTGTAATCTGTTGGACGTCTTTACATTGACTGAAATAATTCGCAATTTGAATGTGTAGAAGCTGCAAAGACTGCATTGAAGCCTTTGCCTTCCTTGAGTTCTCACTGGCGGAAATCAACATTTGATGAAGCCAGATCAAGTTCTCTTCTGTCATTTTTATTGCGTGGAAGATGTCAGACAGAGAAACTAGGAACCGGTCCACGAACAATGAGCTGTCATCCAAAGGCAATTCACGTTTCAAGATCGGTAAGAAGGAGAATAAAGAGTCTATTGGTTCATTTTCTGAGTGAGGATGCGTGCAACGCGCACATAACAGTCTTTCCGAGCAGAACTTGGCTTTGCAATAAGCTTCAGCCTTCTGGTTGTGTTGTCTGCATTTGTAGACGATCGACGGAAGCTTGGTATTCTGAGTGATCATGATGAAAGATCGGAATGGTTTAAATTATTAGATTAGTTCTGCGAATTATTACTGACGATTATTCTATTAAAAGCATCGAAAAAAAATTTTTTTTTTTAGGGGATAACGACCTATGCTTGAATTAAATTTTTGCTTGACTCGATCGGTACGCTGACTATTTATAGTAGATGGAACTGGTAGGTATAACATGAAAAAAAGCATCCGCCGTCGCAGCCTACAGTCAAATAAAACTTTCTTTTGCTTTTTTGGAATGCCGTTGTGAGCATTATCTGAGTAGAAAATCGCAGGGAACATATCGCTCCCGCTAAGCAACTTCGTGAAAGCTGGGAATATAATCAATTGAGGTTGGAAGTAAAGATTGCTTTTTCAGAATTTCTAATTTTCTTGAGCTAAATAACCCTTCCAGAGTTAATTTTTATAATACAGAAATGAACGAGTTCAGTCTTTGATGAGTATCTAGCAAAGAAAGAGAGCAGTGTTACTCGAATTATGGCTTAAAGCGGAAAAAATCGAAATGAAATAGTTTTCTCATTGGGAATCAAATACTACAATTGAATTCTTAATTAATAAAGGAATCACTGAAAAATTTTAAGGACAACCGCATTAAATCGCAAGTCTATCCTGAAATGAAAATCAAACCAGAGCTGGCAACGAGGATATAGAGTTTAATTCTATTCTTTGTTTGGATATGCCTTTGGTGAGAGCGCTCCTGCTTCCTCATGATTCATGAAAATGCTGGCCTCGGACTCAGAGTTCATGCTTCCAGGATAGATATCGTTGCCGAAGTTAAAAGTAATAAGCTTAGATACCTTTGGAAATCATTTCAATTCAATTTCTTCCCTTTTTTTTTGAGGAGTGAGATCAATATATCAATCGAAAAGGAAAATGACCAGTTTTAATGTTAGTTTGAGGATACAATTATGTAACGATATTATTGACTTTTCCAGTATATATGAACTTCAAGAGCTTATGGCAATTCCGATACTAAACTTGAGGAAACTGGTCTGTATTTCTTAAAAAAAAAGAGAAATCTCTTGCTAGATGCAAAGGCATTAGAAAGTATTCTTTTTTAATTAGGTGCGGCCTGCCTTGGGATAATTTAATGTGAAACTTATCGAATCAGTTCAGACAAAAGAAGTTGCTTTACTGGACTAAGAATTTTTTTTTTTAGCAACATAATCGTTCCAACGCGAAATTCATTGTGAGCTTCCCACTCTTCTTTTTTTATCCACCGAGATTTGAAGAGATTCGAATTCTAACAAAACTTTTCCCCCTATTCTTGTATGTTTCTGCCAAGAGAGCTGCATGCCAAGCGAATTGTTGCTTTCAAATTGCCGTGAACAAATGCTCAGCTCCTAAATTTAGAACCAATGAAAACTTTCTTCACCTCCTCAAGGCAGTAACTCACATTTCTTCTCTCAAATGAGTTTTTTATGACCGTTGACATCACAATTTTCTCTAACGAATAATAAGCACTTTTTGAATTAATTTGATTAGCCGATAATTTCAAATTGAGGTAAGGATTTTTCGATTTCTCGAGTCAGTTCTCTTCATCGAAGATAGCATAGTGGTCGTAATGGACAAAACAGTAAGTTAACCATGCATAAATCCCTTCTCTGATACGATTACAAAATCAAGAAACTAAAACTTAAATTATCAACACTACTCGAATCTGAAACTCAAACGAATGATGCTGAGCATGTTTAATTACAGCAATATCGAAACAAAAGGCGTCAAAGGCATTATAACAGTCAAGCCTCTTTACGCAGAATTGGAAAATCTCAACAATGAGGGTATTCTGAAGGATAAACCTTTTTGCATTTGCTATTGTGGCAAGCAGAAGTTCCAGACCGACAATACCTATGGTAATTCAGAAAGACCTGAATGGAAAAACTCTTTCATTCTTAATCATGGCGACGAAGAGCACATTAAAATTCGTGTGTGCTGCATGAATCTCAGAACGAGAGTTCTTGAGGTGATTGGAGAGGGCTTGCTCCATATCAACGTAATCAACAAACACATCAGACCAGTCAGTAATAAAGTCTATATCTACGATAAAGGAGTAGAAACGGGAGTGGTAATGGTTGAAACGTCTTATCTCCCTCGAAGTGAAGGAAAGCTTTCTCTTCAAGGATATACTCCGAAAGAAAATGAGGTTCTCAAGAAAACCAGTTTAAATATTCTGGATGATGAAGCTACTTATGAAAACGAGTACATTCATGAGTATAGCTCAGCCAAGAATAGTAAGGTGGATTTAGACACATCAATCGAGGATCAAAAAGAAACTGATGAACTTGATGAATTCGACAGATATTTCAACAAGAGGTGGTGATCAACGTGGGTGTGCTTCTGGATTTTTCAGAAAATGTAAATATCAAGATATATTAATTGCACGACTTTATAAAATATTGTTAATACTTACTTTGAGTTATTCCTATAATGAGAGTGAGTCTGTTTTTAATGGACTACATGTTTGGTTAGTGTTCTTATTTATCAATTCGGTTTCAAATTGACTAGCAATATGATTGCAAAATTGAAAGCAATTGCCAATTTCTGCCATTTCCCAGCAACTTTTTTAAACTTTTTTAATGAACTTGCTGCTCTTATCTGCTCTTCTTATTGAGGAAGTTTTATTGAAAGAAATTCCGGTGTATATACATAAAAACATATCAAGCAGCAAAAAAACGCTAATAGTACAACAAAACAATAAAATAGTTCGGAATTCTTGCTTAGACCAATATGTTCATAACAGTTGAAAGACAAAATCATTTTTAATTCAACACTTTCACAAAAACCCACAGCAGACAGACAGGTATTTTAATATTGTTCTCTGTATGTCCCATCATGCAAGGACAATATACAATTTGAAATTAAAAAAACCATTTCTTCTCAGACCCGCCTCAAGACGGTTCCGTAAACCTTTAGTTTAATTTTAATCTTTATGCTCGCTTGACTACTTATGCTTTGAGAATTGGAGGCAGCTTCCGATGTACAGCTTCTGAGCCTCTATTTACGATTGAGCGAACCGTCGGCTTCATATAGCTTGGGCCATCGAAATTCGAGCTATTCGTAATATTCATCTGCTTCGATGATCTATCAAATAGAGACTCCATCGAGCAGAGAGAGAACTCACTTGATTTATTCTCTGTTGCCTGGGAATGAACATCTTTCGCGTTAACAGCCCTTTTCACTCTCGAAGGCTGCAGATTTCGGTGAGCCTGATTAACAGATCGTCGAGTCAAGTCGTCTCCTCGGCTAGAAATGTGCGATTGATCACGAATTCGATCGTAGAGTTGACTCAATTTCATTTCTAGTAATTCTTCTTTTCTGGATTTCGCCTCTTGGACTTCACGATCGTCAATTTCAGAAGGAAGTGAGAGATGTTCTCTGAAAGAATTGCATTCTTCAGGTTGTTTTTTGTCCTCAAGACTATTAGTAGTTGATTGAGAATTAGGTATCGCTTGAACTTCGAACACGATTTCGCCGATTCGGGTTTTATTGTTGAATAGTTCTACTGTCTTAATACTTGGCTCAGCCGAAGGGTATATCTGTTCCAAGAGCAATAGAGCTTCTGCTTGCAATTTATCTCCTAAAATCAAGTTTTTCCGGTAGATTTTGACTGAAATCGGAAGATGCTTATTGTTTTCTTTGACAACGAATTGATCTCTCCAGTGAGGATGCTTCCCGCCGTTACCGTCGATTTGGGTTTTGAAGTTGCTCTGGCCGATAGTGATGACAACGTAGAATTTTTTTTTGAATAGCGTGGTTGGAACTGAGAGCTGCGCTCTTAAAGGGCGGAGTGTAAAAGAATCAAAGGTACCCGTGCTCATTGTGTTATATTATGCAGGGAGTTTTTTGTAGTCGATTATTGTTTGAAAATTTCATTCTATAGAGGGTTAGCATTTTGATTATTTATTACTGAAATCGAATAACCAGATTTCTGATTTCTCGAAAAATTCTTAATGGACGATGAGTGGTTAATTGACTGACGATCTCAAAGGTTAGCGACCAGTAAGGAAAAACAGTTTTTCAATGAGGAGTTAGATATGTAAGGAACATCACATCTCAAGCTGGATTACTACGATTTCCCAATAACGGTTTGAACGGTTAAATTGCCTTGGCGAAAATAAGTACAACGTTTGATTTTATGATCGTGTCTGAAAGGATATAAGTACGGATATGATCGTCAGAGCGTCTTCTATAGTTGCTAGAAGTAGTGAGAATTTTCACGATAATTGATAACTTTTCAGTGATCTTTTTTTGCTAGTGTTTTTAGAAATACCACGATTCAATTGCACAAAAAAGGAAGGGCGTATTTCACAAATGAGTTTCTCTACCAAAAAAAAAAAGGTGAGCAAAGAGCGACAATGTGAGTGAGTGATCTGTCAAAGAAAAGAACAAAGCTTTGATACCTATGCTCAACATCCAACTCGAAAAGAGAGCTATGTTTAACTTCAGTAATCAAGCACCGCAACTTCGACGAATGAAAAGAACTGAACAATTAGCTCGTGCTTTAATTTTGCTTGAACTTTAGCAAAATGTAAGCTCTCTAAATTCCGTAATTCCTGAACAAATGAACTATTCAATTGCACTTGTTGCTGTTGAAAGGGATTTTCGAGAATATTATAAGGGGAAATAACAAAAGGATTCGTCTAATATTACTTTGTTTCTATTGATAGAGACTTGTGTAGAATCTCTACATCAATTATTTTTTTTGAGATGTGTCATCGGACAAAGATATAAAGATATTTGTATCATTCGCAGAGAGAGGCTCTGAAGCTCGTAACACAAAAAGCCAGGGATTTTCTAGAAATTGCAGAGCACAAATTTAGGTGCCAGAGAATCATCACATCAGAAATGATTTTAAAATTATCACTACTAATAAATTGCCAATAGTTCTTCAATATTATCTCCCCGTGCAATACCTCGGGCATCGAAAGCCAATTAAAATAATTCCAGTGAGGCTACAAAACTATTTAATCCATTTCCAAAATGATAAACAACTAACCTTGCTTTTCTAAAAAGAACGATTAACTATAATTATCGAAATGATCATATCGAATGCCCAGACAGAAAATGTGAAATAAATTCAACAATAATTAAATTATCAGCCGAGCAATCATTTCTCAACACCCATTAAACTAATTTCCTTCCTAATGAAATCTCTTCAATAGAAAACTTATTTCTTTATATCGATCTTATTTTATTATAATACTTTGAAAAATATGGTTGCGTCTGGTCTACCTCTGTTAAATTACAGATGAGGATAGTAGCTTCTGATCACAAGCTGGCGCTTCTCATCGGGAGTTCTTTTGGTTGGTTCAGAAGATTCCACTTTGATTTGAGAAAGTCTATCGGATAGAAGCTGAGCGACAATCACCTTGCTCATGATCGTTTTAAATTTCCTCAGATCAGAAGGCTTGACTTTCTTTGATTTCGTTTGCTGTCTTACAAATTCTTCAAGTGATATAGGCTATTTTAGGACTTTAGTAAAACTTTTGAGAACATAGGTATTACCCCATTGCTACCTCCAACGGTTCTGGTGGTTAAAGGATCAATAACGAATTGGTCAATTATGTCTCTGATGTATCCCCGAGTTTCAATTTCAACGTTCATGGCTGGTTTTTGTTTCGGGAATTTAAAAATCAGATTACGTTAAAATGAGTTTTGATAAATTCTAATTAAGATAGTTACTTGATTAGTTTATATGACATCATCAGATATTACTCAAGGATATATGACATAATTGAAAATCTCAAGTTTACTTCCTGATTCAGGATTAGATTTTTAAAAAATGCCGCTTTAGGGCTTTGATTCTCATTAACCGAGGACCCGCTGCATATTTTTGCACAAATTCTGCATTGGAAAAAAACTTCTAGGCGTGTAGTGATCTTACGGTCAGCTTGGGTGCTAAGTTCCTCTAATATCTAATTACAATTGATGCTCGATTTTTTAAAAAAATGAGAAATACTCAAGAAATATGTGTGATTATCGTTGAGCTACATTTGGCATCACAATCCTGATTGAAAAGCTCATCTTCTAAGAACTAAACAAGCAAAAAAAAATTTTTAAAAAGCAGCAAAGGTGCTATTTTGAGGCTTCATCATATAATAGTTAATTTGGGATAAAGGAGAATGAAAAATCCTTAAAATAGTGCAAATTCCTGAGTCATCGGAAACCAAGAAATTTTTGCCAGAAATGCTTTGTTTTCAAAAGTTCTGAGAACCCACATTTTGTTGTGATATTACCTCCTTTCATTAGAACAGAAAGAAACCTAAAACGATGCAATTCATTTATATTCACATATAAAACTGAGTACTTGTGTTTGCCTAAATCTTATCATCCCATTAACTCGGATAACCGTCGAGGCCTTAATTCCATTCCTAGCGCCAATGTAGTTGTTAGAAAGAGCATTACAATACTTTGAATGCTCAAGATGAAGCTTGTTTTTTTTGTTTTTTTTTTTGCGGAATTGAAAATTTGAAAATCCTGCCAAACATGAATTCCAACATTTCCGAAGAGCTTTAATTTAGTTCATTCAGCAACAATATGGAAATCAATCAAATTGTTCAAATGACTGAACGCTCTTCGGAGAAGTGATAAATCGATTTTGAAATAGCATAAGATGCACTTGTTTGTTCATATCGACTTGGTAGTGAGAACAATTCAATAGCTATTTATTTGATAATTACTGTTGATGCCGACTCTGAAATTTCTCTCATTTGAGGAAACGAATTGATAGTCATACCAAAAAAAACTCTTTATGGATCTTCTGAAAGAATTTTTGGATTGATTTGCTCGAAATTTCTTTTTGTTACCATTTGCAGTATTTGTTAAATCTGCACGCAGTGAGATTGAATTTTTGTCAGTTTAAAGAAGACATATATGCAAAAAACTACTCATAAGCTGCCGACATTTTAAAAACAATAAATATCCTTTTACCTCTTTCTACAAATAATCGAAAAATAAAAGAAAATCACGTTTGAAAGATATTTTTCTAGGTAGTGCCATGTCGCTATCAACGGCTGTTTGTGAAAAAGGGTTATTACAACCTATACAAACTAAAAAATTTCGTTCTGAATAAAAATTTAAATCGGTTTTATTTTCAGTTCTCACAGAACAAGCAAACCAAGTCAGCATCTGTTCGAGCCACTCAAATTCATTCGAACTCGTCTCTACTCATAAAATGGTTACAATCTTCATCATACCCGTATATTCATGAATGAAATTCGATAGATGCCCTCAAAAGAACCTATCAAATCCACCGCGAACGAAGTTCCTCCTTATAGCAAAACAAATGCTCCAACAATGAAGAAAATGTCTCCTAAAGAGGTATAGATGAACAAAGATCTCATCGATCATAATATCTAAACGCTTGCTAAAACTATTTTTGGTTAGATCTACCGGACGATAGCTTTCCAGAATAAAAAAGCTGGCGATCATGGAATAAAAATTTCGCTGATTTCGGATATTGTCACGAACTTGTTTTATCCTTATGAGACTGATCTGAAGGCTAAGCAGCGAATGAAAGAAGAAATCGAAAAAATATTCAAAAAGGGAAGCATCGGTGGTGAAGTAAGCGAGGAGGCTTTTTGTTCAGCAATTGTACATTACCAATAATAATACAATGACTCACTCACTCCTTTATTTGTCACAGGAATCGTTAGAGGCAGTAGTAAATGATGAAAACACATATAATTATTTAGTGAAAATGTTTAAACGACAAGATCGTAATGCTGACGGATTAATAACTCAAGAAGGTAAGTTCAAATTCGTTAGAATTGTCTGAAAAGAATGGCCGTTATGTAGAGTTTAAAAATTTGATGAGTTGCTACAAAGATCCAAGCTTAACAGATAAAGAAATTTCCAACCTCTTTGACAAAATCGTGGAACGACAAACTGATAAAGTCCAGATGAGCATGAAATCTTTTGTCGAATTTGGAATGAAAAAGTCTTAAGAGAGGGAATGTTTATCAAATATGTTTGAAAATTCATTTCAAGAGATCTTTGTACTGTTCGTTTGAATTCTGTATCTTGTGGTTATATTACGGTATTCATTGCAAGCTTCATTCTACTGTAGAGAATAGTGCGTTCGTTTTTCTTATGAGCGAATTTACAGAAAATTGCGTCTACTCAGAAAAATCATCAAATTCATAGGTTATTTTCATTATTATGAATTCGAAACTCCATTTCCAAGAGAAAACTCCTATGTTTTATTTGCAGAAACTGTTGTTCGTCACAATATAAAAAAAGTCCATGCGCTTATTGCGCTCTACGATTTCACACATATAATTCGTATTTCATTTGGAATATAGTTTCTCACAATAATCGTCTTTTATTAGTCTATCACCTTCTAATCATTAGTGGTATTCGATTTGAAGTCAAAAACAATATGCTTTTGAATATTTCTCATTTTATATCTCTATATATGCAACTTTACTACATTGCAACAACAAAATCTCGGGATAGAACCATGAAACTACTTTGAAACGAACAAACAAATAATCACATTCGATTTTATTAGTAACCACTTTTCGGAACGAGCTCATCAATGAACTTACTCAAAGAAATTTTGCCAACATCGTTCGGATCGAATCTCAGCGCTAAAATCCTCAGGTCTTTTCGTTGTAATTCCACTCCATTTCTCGCTGCTAACTCTTTTACTTCCTCTATTGTTAAATATCCTTGTCCGTACATGTCTACCTCTCTAAGCGCAGCTTCTAATCCACGTCCTGGCAGCTGTTTCAGCTTTTGTCTGATGTTTTCCAGGCTTATTTCAAATACTACAGCCATTTTCATAAACTGGTTGACCAAATTGCGCGTATCACTTTTATGAATATATTCCGATCTTCTCCCATCCAATACTTCTGCAGCATCAGCATCTCTCGTCTTGATCAAATGCTCGAAATCCCGAAGACTGAAGTTCCCGTCCCTGTCTCGATCAAATTGTGAGAATACGAGCCTGATGTTTGACGAATCGAAATTGAATCCTCTATTATTCAGCATTTCCGTAAATCTTTGAATAGAGCAGTAATTTTTGTCGAGTTTAGGGAATAACATCTCGTAGGCTGCTATAATGGTAAAATCTGAATGGAAAGCAAGGACTTTCCGGATTGACTCAAGCTGCTCATCTAGTTCTGCTATTTCTCTCAACGCTTTAGCAAAGCACTCAAGATCTTCGGTTCTAAACCTTGATTGCTTTTCCGGACTCAGAGGACTATTGCGTTGCTGGCGTTCTCTAGAAAGAGATCTTTCAGGAATTTGCTCTCTGGACAGAGATCTTTCAGGCATCTGCTCTCTAGAAAGAGATCTTTCAGGCACCTGATCTCTGGAGGAAGATCGTTCGGGTTTCTGCTCTCGATACGAGGATCTTTCAGGTTTCTGCTCCCAATAGGAGGCTCTTTCATTCCTTTGCGCTCGTGAGCGGTTCGGCGTTCTGTATTTGCTCTCGGCCATTATGATAGGGGTATGTCTTTCAGGAGGTTTATAAGGAGATTCAGCTTTCGTCATTGAGGACATTGAAGTCAATGAAGGTCTCTCAGGAGACACCTTAACTCCAGTGACAGCCTCTGTGAAGCTATCGGGGTCACCTGGAATGTAGTTTTCTATGACTGGCCGCGCCCGTAATGGATTTGCGTATTGGGCAACAATGCTTCCAACAAGCTTCTTTCGTTCCTCAGGGGACGAAAAAACCCATTTCGATTCCTGCATCTGACGAGACAATGACTCATATTTATTCGGCGAATCTTTTTGTGGAACTTGATCTTGAGAGCGCTCTCTGGGTTGTTCATTTGGAGAAAATTCAGGAGCTTTTTCATCTTCATCTACGTTTTCTTCACTACAGGGAATTGGGGTAATCGAAAACGTTTTCGAGGTCTTCAATTCAGAACGACTCTCCACTTGGGGCCTAGGGTTTTCTACATATCCTGAAGTGTTAAGTTGGAACTCCTCAGAAACAGTAGTGTCAGCTGGGATGTTCCTCCGTGATTCATATTGAGATCTATCAAGTTGTCTATTTCGAGTTCGAGTATCTTCTTCGTAGTTACGTGATCTATTCAGTGATGAGCGAGGGTTCCTGACCATAGAAATTTCATCTTTGCTAGTTTCCAATTGATAATTCATCATTGATCTATTTGTAGATCTGGCCATAGATCTAGCTCTCGTTTCTTGCGATCGTCGAAGCGCGTTGTCCACCAACTGCTTGAGATGATCGTTTATAGCCCGGTCATTCTGGCGGTTGGGAGATTCGTTGAAAATCTTGGTACGAGGGAATTCGAGTACTTCTCGAGACTCCAGTACAATCGGCCTTTGATAGGAAGGAGGTGGGCGTCTTCTACCCCTATCGTCTTTGGGTGATTCAGTCCGAGGCTTTGACCGGTAATGTGAAATTTCATAAGATGATTCTAATCGAGACCTTGTCTGAGAGTTAGAATTCTCAGGTTGTTTGCTGAAGTCATTCACCGGACGATATTGTTGAAGTGGCTTAGCGATAAAAACCGCCTGAAACTCGGGATAGCACAACTTCCCGTCATTATCTGTGTCAATTATTCTGTATAAAGGGAGGAGTTCGTCAAAGCTGAGTGCAAATTTAGTGTATTGCTTGAGAAACGTGAGCAGACAGTATCGGTCAATGAACCCTGTCCTTTCCTTATCAATCTTGACGAAAGCCTCATGAGCGTCCCAATCTGAGCTCGTGATTAGTGATCTCTTTATGAGATTGATCCGGTGATAGAACGAGATCGCTGTCTGAAGGAAATTAGCCAAAGCTTGATTGATGTCAGTTTGTTGAGTCGCTGTTCTCGTTTTGCCAATGGAATGACGCTGTGTGATGTCTTGTCTGAGGATAGGATTTGTTGTGGGAAGAACAGCCTCTAGGAAATCAGCATATGAGAGTCTTTGATCAGCGTCTGAGTCAAACATCTCATAGAAGGAAAAAATTTCTGTATCTGACAGCTGAGCGTCATATTTTCTGAGGAAATCAAGGAGATCCGAGACCGTAATGTAGCCGAGATTTTGGCGGTCAATTCTTTGGAATGACAATTGAGGGTCGAAGTCTTCAAGTTGAGACAGTTTGATGCGCTGGGCTTCAATTTCTGACTCACTTGTGGCAAAAGTGACGAAAAATTCTGCGAGTTGCTTGAGTGTTTGAGGATAGTGCATCTTCACAGCAAGAGTCTGATATTATCAAATAGCTTATCGTTGGAAATCAAAATTTATTTGGATTATGCAGAAAATTTATTTCGCGTAAGCTAAACAGTACGCAATTGTTCACAACTTCACATATATATAAAAAAAAAAATCTGGCGCGGTGAAGCAACATCTGGAGAGAGGTTATATTTTAAAATATCGTTCAAAGAGCATACACGAAACGTTTTTCTTCTTCTTTAGGACACAGTATACCTTATTTCCGTTAGATGCATACAAGTGAATGTCCTTTTTTCTTACTCTCTTCATTTCAAAAACAATCCATTTGATATTTCAAAAGAGCTGAGAAAACTGAGAATGCTTGGTGGAATCCACTACCTCAAACCAAAAACAGAATTTTTTAGTATTAAGTCGTTTGAGCTATGAAACAGACAATCAATAAGAATATGCAATCATCAAGAATTAAATGAAGGCCATCATGCATCATCAGTCATTATTATTATCGGATGATGTTTTTCATAATTGCACCTCTGGCAATAATACTAATAACATTTCAAGTCTGAATACCCTCTCAAAAGTCCATCAAATTCCCTCCTCTTCCTCCTTTATCATCGAATGGGTTCGAATTCAACCAATCTGGAGGGGTAGGTTTCGATTGATTCGGTTGTGATTGGAACAAGGTCCCGAAATCTGCCGTTGTAGTGGCACTCTTTTTTGGTTGCTCCATAAAGATTCCATTCAATTGATCTGAGTGAGTACTGGGCAAGGACTTTTCTTTGCGGACGCCCATTTTATTATCATCCCACCACTCTTCAAACACGGGATTCTTTTGTGGCTTTGGTTCAGGGTCATCAAAAATCCTTGGACGCGTACTTCCAGTTGTAGTGCTCTTTTGCTCTTTCCCCTTTCCAAATGCCTCGAAATCTGCAAAGTCGGCGTATTTTGGCTTCGATTCAACAGTTTGCGGCTTATCAAACTCCAAAAAATTTGATTCTACTTGTTCCCATTTCTTCTTCACTTCTTTAGCATTTTCTGCGAGTATTTCAGATTTACTTTTAGTGAATCCGCCGAATCCATCCGTCTTCGTTTCGAAGATCTCCTTTGCATAATTGTCCCATTTATCTGATCGCTCATCTCTGCCATACTTTGAACCCTCATACCCACCGTAAGTGTTCCTTTTCGCTTCATGTCTGGACCAGCCCTTTTCTTGTTGATCTTTAGCGATTTCAGGTAGAGTATCGAGATCGTAGCCTCCTTCCGGGGCATATCTATCATCCTGTATTTTCTCGTCTAATGCATATTCTGTGGCCTTAAATTGCCTCATAACTATTTTTTTGCCCTCTTCCCAGAAATCTTCAATCGCGCTTAAGCCTGGGATTTTACTTCCCCCTTTGCTGCTATTATCGCTCCCGGAGTAGCCTCCATAGCTTTGGCTTAGATGAGAAGGCAAATATTCGTTTGAAAAAGCAGAGGCTATTTTTATTCGATACTGTTTGTTAAATAATTGTTTGGTAAAATGGTGCTTTACATTTCATTTTCTCTTTCATTTTTCTGGCGTTTTCTCTCTCCCATTCGACTCGTTTCTCATCAGCCAACAATTTTGCAAGAGCGGTTGCTCGTTCACGTACTAGAAGAAAATTCGATATTTGCGATCGAAGCAAATTGATAAAAATACCTTGCTTTCCTTTTTCGACGCCATTTTCGGACCATGAAAAATCTTCTAATCTTCTGACAACGCTTATTTCTAACCTTGCATCAGTATAGCAACGAGAAGCGCCGTTTTTCACCAGATAATCCAATAGAATTATAGCCTATTTGAAGTTCATGCAATAGTTAGGAGGCAACATTAATGAATAATGTAAAATCTACTTTTTCGATACTTCTCACAGCTGATCCATACTGATTCATTTTCTTCCAAATATATTCCATGATAAATTTAAGTTCTTCGCTATATCCAGTTGAGTATTATGAGGTTACATCTGGGAGATATTATGCTCCTTACTCGTTGTAGGTATGATCAGCAATTTCCTGGAGCTGTGAAGTTGGAACCTGCCAAACCTGATCATTGGTTGCTTCTTCGAGCAGCTTCTCGAGAGCAGATGGCCCTCCTTTCACATATCTTCAAACGAAAAAGTTAGATTGAATCCATCATACAAAGTGGTCAAATTTACAGCATATCTGTCAGCTTGGCTAATATACTCATTTTAACCGGCTTCTCTTTTTATTTCTACGATAATGAAATTGAATTTTAAGCTATTAACTTGAATCTTATTCGAAAACCTATTAACGATCTTTGGAAACAGCAGACTATACAAGATTGGAAAATACAGTAAAACATCATCTCGCAAGACCTCGATTTTTTCCTCACTAGATTTGATAAAGAATGATATAGAGAATATTACCGAAGAAGGAACTTTTTCCTCTTTATATTCAAGGTTTTCGAAGATAATTAATTAGCATCAACAAAAAAACTGCAAGTTTAGATGGCTTTCGGTTACCTAAAATTTCTGTTTTTAATGGCAATCATTGATCATGAATCTTAAAGTTCTAATATGCAATTTATATCTTTTTTTCCTACCTTTAGAGGTTAATAAACGCTTTTACTGAGAAAAGACAAACTATCTAAATATTTTATCAATCAGTGGTTTCATTTGATTTCACCAAATGAGCTCTGAGGTATCTCTGGTAGAAAATGTTGCTGAAGGCTGCTCCGAAGAAAGGCGCCAAGATCCAGACGTAAAGAAGGTTTGAGCTTTCAGTCGCCACGAAAATCATTCTGCAAATTCCAACAGACAAACCAACAGAAGGGTTGATAATACCACCGGTGGCAGGTCCAAGGGTCATACTGATGAGCAGCACAGTGGATCCGATGACGATACCAGCGATAACAGCGTCAGTTTTTGGTTTTGCAGGGTCATTGATGTGAAGGTAGATCAGACAGAGGAAGAAAGTGAAGAAGGCCATCATAGAAGCTCCCTCAGAAATGGTGGCGTCGTAGTTATGGTCTGGAAGAATGAGAGGGAATCCCATAAAAGCAATCAAGAATCCAGCGGCTAGACCTCCAAGGACCTGGAATAGGACGTAGTAGAGGTACTTCGTGTAATCTTCGGTTCCTCTGTTCTGGAACCAGGTAGCAAAGGTAACAGCAGCATTCAGATGAGCTCCAGAAATACGGTATGAAAGGAAAACTGCCAAGAAGAATGATGAACCGATGACAAAAGGTGTGTAGGCGGAGGAAGTGGTTCTGTTCATACTGTGCATGGTGAAATTGATGAAGAAGGAGCCAATAAACTCTGCGAAATAGGCGCCCTTCTCTCGGTGAATGCGTTCGCGTTCTTTTTCGTAGTCAATCATTTTAAACTGTTTAGAGCTTTTCTTTTTAATCTTTCTTATTGATGTTTTAATTATTACACCTATCTTTCTAAGAATCTGATTCCCACTGTTTGCTGTTAGAGAATCAAACAGATAATTTTTCCAGTGATAATTGAAAATTTTCAAGTGCAACTGTGAACTGGCTCAAATACACTATTGAAACTAACCTCGATAGTGAATTCAGCTTCAAACGCTATTTTGCTGGAGGATAGTTGCAATAAAGTAATAAAAAGGCTATCTATCAAATGGTGGCGTGCAAAAAACTCCGAATAATTTGTCTATAGTCTCCGTTCAAGTAGCAATCAGGTTTCGTGGCAATTTCGTAGGCATTTAGTTCCAGCATGCAAAATTCATGTGAAATTTCCAATTAATCCGATTTGTCCAATGGCATGAATAAACAGACACGTAACACGTCGAAGAGTGTGATTACCTCACAGCAGAGAAGGCTGTTTGTGGCTCTCCAAAAGAAAAAATTCAAACATTGCTATTCGTAGATCTTTGAAGCGTTTATCATCATCATCTTTAGAAAATTCGCTCATTTTTCAAAAATTTTTGAAATTCTGAATCAAAAGCCAAAAGACAACACCATTTCGAAAAAATTTTGAGGCAGTTTCTTGCCATGAGTTCGAAGTTTAAGTATTGAATTGAAACAACAACAAAAAGAAATAGGGTGTAACTAATTAAGAATTCCACCAACAAACAAAAAGGTTTCGTTTAAATTTCATTGCTGATAGCTTCGGTATAACTCGTGATTTTCAAAATATTATTGTTATTCAGGTTTTGACCCATTTTCAATCTAAATATGATCTTCAATATTCTCAGCAAAAGAAATCTGAAAGAAAACATTGGTGCAAATCTACAATGATAAACGTCGAGCAAAATCAATGGCAACTTCCTGCATCCAAAACATCTTCATACATGTACAAAAAGAGGGTATTAGGAACACTTCTTAATTGTCAAAAAAGATCCAAAACCAAACTATTGTTCTTAATTATAAAATCAACAAGCAATATGTTCTTACAATGTCGAAAGCAAGTTATGAAAATACCGGAGTCGTCCGAAAGCAGCCTAGTTTTCAAATTCAATAATTTGAAATGCGGTTTTTTTCCTAATTTCCGGAGCAATGGTGGTGCGCTAACTCCTCGTATGCCCTCTGAATCAGTTCAAAAATCGTTAGAGAAGATAAATTTAGCGTGTAATGGATTTAACAAGCTCAAGATACTCCGCAATCTGTTCTTCGTTTCAATCTTACTCATAGTCTGTGGAGTGTTTACAGGAGCGATCTTCATTAATATTGGAGTTGCTAAAACGGAGCCAACAGTTAATGAATTCCAGATAATAAGAGATACAACAAAGATAATTCAATTTTCTAATGCGAAAATCATAGCTGGTGCTTGTATTATTTGTACTTCTCTCTTGCTGCTTGTCATCTTTCAATTATTGATAATTTGTTATGCGAGAAGATTGCGCGATTGTTATGAAAGTGCTGTATTTGCTGTGGTTAACGAACTGAATGATGAGATCAAACATCTTGGAATCAGATGGAAAATTGGGCTTTATCTGAGGTGGGTCGAGATCAGCTTCGATTATAAAAAGAAAGACGACATTGGAGAGAAATCCGGGTCTCAATATATCAGTAGCATAGGAGTGTTGCATGAAGTCAAAGCTGACTTGCTGCAGGTTGAAGCCGCAGAATTATGAAACCTGAGTATATCAAAAATTTCGATTAAAATATTTCTTCGCTTCAACATATTGGTGGATAATAGATTCAAAAACTTTATATCAGCTAGTACTTACTTATTTATTATTTTGTTCGCACATATCTACTATGATAAAACCATTTACTAACGAAAAATACAAATTGAAAATCTTGCTAGGGATGGCAGTTTCAAGGAGGGTAGTGCAAAGTAAATGCAATTTTTGAGTTGCTTTGATGAGGAACAAATAATAAATATTGGAAAGAGTTCATAATTTTACCAACAATTCAGGACAGTTTTCTGAAATTTAGAAGAACCGTTTTTTGAGGGAATAATTCATCGAAGACCATGGAAGTAGTCAAGCTTGGAATTATCATTTTCTCATCTCTCGAATTCCAAGGGTAGTTCGTATTTTGTCTCTGTGTATTTTGGAATAGCTATTCTTCAATGGTTATAGTACTTAAAAGTTAGAGTTGAGAAATGTACCAAAAACGAGCTATCGGTTTACAAAACTGGCATTACTGCAGTAGTTATTTGGTTGAACACCGGGGGTAGAAGTCTTGACCACTCTGATGGTCAAGTATTATTACTGTATTAAATTCGAGGTATCTTGGATTCAAGTTACTGATGTTAATATTAATTCTAATTAGTCTCATTCGGAAACTCTTAGTGTAGCAGAATCCTAAGGACATAGCATCCTAGAGTAGGTGAAATATACATTTGTAAGAGAAAATGTGTCGACACCCAACCAAGTCAAATAATTGAAGAATTTTCTCTAAATATTCGAGAAGTCTAAATATGTCAGAATTTTTAATTCTTCAAGAGGGTAGGAGGGATTAAAGTATCGGGGAGAGAGAAAACTGTTTTCGGAATAGCAATTTCGAAAGACTTGGCGAAAAGACGAGGTCTTAAGTATCAAGAGAAGCCCATAAAGGAAACGAAGGGTCCCCATTCGTGCTATAACACACGCATGCTGAAGGTTATTTCTCAACAATTAACAAGGAGAAGGGAGCGAGAGAGAGAGGGAAAAAACAGGTGTTTTTACTCTTCCTTAACGGGTTTTTGCAGAAGAAGGTGAGCTCACGGTTAATTTCGAGAAGTTAAACCTAAAAAAGAAACCCATATTAATTTCATCAAAGTACAGTCGGTCGTTTGGTTCTTTATTTGTTTAATTCTCAAGAGAATTTGTAGTACAATTGAAAAGAGGTCTACGATGACTCTTCTTACATAATAATCAAATGGATCCACTAATAACTTACAACCTTTCGTTCCTCTCCTAATCTACTTCTTGTTGACGATGATGATAAGTTCAAATCAGCTGTGTTTGAATTAATACCTGGACATGCAAAGCTTCCGATTGTTTAAATATTTAATGGGAAAATGACGATTGAATCATAATATCTCAAGCAGAAAAGAAAAAAAGGGTGTTATGTTTTTCAGCAATTTCTCGTTTGATTTACGGAATGAAATATACCAATTTCGGAGGTTGCATACCAATCACGCACAATCATCAAAAGCATGATGAAAATTGGAATCATTCAAAATTATATCATTATTGCTCACATGGCGTTTCGTACAATCCAAAGAGCTTGAAAAATGTCTTGCGAATGAAATCGGTATATTTTCAAGCCATTGATTCTAGCAAAACTCAAAAAAAATTTCTAAAGGTTTCCAATATATTCAAAATTTGGGATCAAGAATCAAATCAAAGAGATTGCATATAATTTGAGGAGGCTCTCGCTTCTTTTGTGCAGTCTGGCTGTAGTTATGTCTTCGACGATAAACTCACTATTTCTTCTGCAATGTATGGCTAAACTCGAATTGTGTGTCTAAATTTCGAATCTAAATTAATTTTTGCAGTTCTTGATACTTTCATTATCAAACAAACGAGCAAATTGAAGTAAGGTAGATTCAATTCGCAGAGCAGCTCAACCAACGTCATGCTAGAATATCAACCCACTAACTGATTCCTCGCTATAAACAATGAAATTACCCTATTCTTATTAATGCTTTCTCAACTTTCATAATTAATCATTGATATTAAGAGAAGCTTGAATAGAATGAATTTTGGCTGGGATGCTTAAGTGGCTTTAATGCGAAATATCGTTTCTCAAAGCAAGAAGGCACAAGCTACCAATGGAAGCTGCTTATCGAATCAATTGGTTCAGTACAAATCTCTTTAGCGAAAAAGTGAATCATAGAGTATTATATGTTATCATCTTTGCTTTCTGTTCCAAATTGCGAATTTTCTTGAAGCTGCCTTGAGAAAATATAAAGTATCTCACTTTTCTGATGCATGTAGACTTTCTTGGTTTCCAATAATTGAATAATAGAAAAATCAGTATAACTTTAATATTCAAGCGCTAAGTTAAAAGCACTGAAAGTTTTAAAGTGCTGATGGAATACTGCTGTTCATTGATGAGCAGGGTTTCCCTCCAACTATGAGCCATATTATGCTCATGTAAAGTAGATCCGGAGAAGTTTAGTGCCGAGAATCATAATAAAGTAGTTTACTCTAACGATCGAGGTGTCTTTTTCATTATAAGTAGTATTTTCAAGGTTTGGAGTGTCTGGTGTTTTAGTTGCAAAAGAGATGCGCCAGCCAGACACATATAGAGTGAGGTTAAGAGATTATATAATACTAGGCGAATAACATCGATAGTGACCTATTATTTATCAAGGAAATGATATTATGGATAGTTGCTTACCAAACACTCTGTTTTGTATGCCAGTTCGCTGCAACCATCAAATATCGCTTCTTGAATTCATTGCTCTTTTTTCACAAATCCTGAGATATTTCTCGACCCGAAAAAAGATCAGCGCGTCATCTTCATATTTACTGATTCAGCATTTAAAGATAGAGTAAGTCGTAGAAAAAGAACTCGCAATGAAGAATCCCTCGTTTCCCTCCGAGACTTATCAGAAGGCAGTTAACATCAAAATCCTTTAAATTTCTATTTATATATAAATGATTTTGCCATGTCTTCTGTGATCCGAGCTGATATTTTTTTTTATATTCGTTCTTCCAAGAAGCATTTCTCGAATAAATAATACAGAGGAATAAATCATTATGACAATACATCACTATGCTTAGTAATATGTAATCTTGTTTTACAGATTAATCAGAATGGAAGACAAGCGTCTGATCCCAGAGAGTTTTCGAAAGAGTTGATGGAGTTAGTCTCTCTGATTGGAGTAAATGGCGATATTGATTGAATGAATAAGTATTGGCACAAGAGAAAAATGCCCAGATCCAGAAAAAGGCTTGCTTCTAATAATTTTTTAGGAAGTTAATCCAAGAATCAAGAAATTAAGGTAGTTTTTTATTAACCACTTAGTCAAATAGAATTCCTTTACAGCAAGTAAATGAGAAATTTGCTTTATAAATTATATTAATAAGTTTTCACAAAATTTAAATTCTGACAGAGTGCGTAAGCCTTCAAATGGATTTCGAGAGTCATCGAGATCGTCGCTTGGGAGAGCTCTCTTTGGATTGAGAGCTTTGGCTCAATCACTATCTCGTAATATTTAACCTTGTTTTTATTTTCTAGACTACTGCTCGTCCAATGGATGGATATTATCGAAGATTCAAGAATCTCGTGACTCACAAGTCGAACTCCGACGATAGAGGAGAGCTACCTGTAGCCAGGGTGATCCATGATATAGAAATTGGTTTTTAATTACAAAACTTTTGCTTTCTATGCAGTCTGGATTTTTCCTCGACAGCTCGATCTCCTTTTGTTAAGAGATTTCTCTCTGTAGAAAGAAAAGAGGCTGAAGGAAATATACAGAACTGCAATTTGAGCAAAACATAGTTGTAATTATTGAACCATGAAATGGATGATTATTAACGTAGAACTCTGAAGTTAGGAGTCAGAGTTCTTCTTCACCTCTTTACGTAGCCTGAATTGTCCTGAGAATTTTTTCGTTCATATAATCGTCCTTTTTCTATAAAGTAAGTCAAAGTATTATTCATCGAAGAAATTTTAGCTATTTCTGTCAAAAGCAAGGCCAAATTATGCCTATCTGAATTTGAGGTTTCGTAGTGTGTTTCTCAATCCCTAAAAGAATAGAATATGTTTATAGCAAAGACAGCAACAATGATGTGATGTGCAAATCTCTGCAATCTGTCAGAAGGATGTAGGTTTTTCGAAGGAGAGGTTCTAGGAGGCAATACTTTGACAAAGGCTGCCCAGAGGCCATTTACTCCAAATCTAAAACTCGCTGAGTCCGCTGAGACCTATTGATTTTACAGCCGCAATATTGCAGCTTTGTCCTTTGAGAGATTACTCCTTCTTTAACATCTTCCCTGTGGTTTTCAATATCTAATTTTGGATACTCAAGGCAGCTCCAAATTAATCATTTACTCGACCTTTCTTCGGTGATCGAAATAACTTACAACTTGGTAGTGGGAAGGCAAATTTTTTCTCTCAGATAACAACTCGGCAGTTTTCGTTATAAAATTGAACCAAGTCTCACGAATGAATAATGAAAGATCATTTCTTTAGTATTGGAAGCAAGAGTACGACTGATAGCAGAAACTGTCAATACTGAGTGGTGTGGCACACTTCAATTTATCATTATTTTCCTCCACTAAGCTATGGGAAAGGAAGGGGCTACTTTTAGACTTGGTGATTAGTTTTTATTGTGCTGTTTGGTGCATAGCTAAAAGACTCTCAATCCGTCTGGTAGATGGGTGTGATTCTATCCTCGAGTTTAGTATGGCATATATCTTATTTTCCTCTATCTTCCAGGATGTTTTCCTTATTTGTAGAACTTAGTTAAGGGGGATTTTAATTTATTTTTTTATCATAGATACAAATAAGAGATGAATCTCAATTATTTTTATCTATTTCTGATAGTTTGGTAGCCATTTATTCGTTCCTTTGCGCCTTTTCCTAGTTTATCTGCCAAAGAGCACCTACTTTTTTCACAAATGAAGATTGTTAGTTGAGCTTCATCACCAGTAAGGAAAAAGATATTAAGATCGTATCATCCGAAGAATCTAACGCTTCAAATCAATCTCGATCAACGAGAGTGAAGAATAATGCCCAAATTCTTTTTGATAGTTTGATTAATTCCATTCTTGATTTATTGAACATTTGTTGGGTTACTGAGAGTTAGCATGAATTGAAAACGGCGCATCTATTATGATAGCTACTGCGTTTTTAAGCTTGAAATTAAGTTATGCATAAAGATTCGGAAAATGACTCAAAGGCAATCTTCCGATTTTCCTCACATTACCATACAACAACAATAAAGAATATGAGCAACAACCAAAGATTTAAACAACTCGCATTTTACAGCGGTCGATTATAGCTAAGATCAGCTATTGTACGAGAAATGATTCTGTTGAATAGAAAAACTAAATTTCTGTAACAACCTGCTGGGTTTTAATGCTTCAGACTCAAGCTGAATTATACTAAAAATATCCCAATAATAAAAGTTTATGTCTTCACCGCCAGCTTGGTCGTTAGCAGGCCGTTTAGGTAATATCGTATATACTATTCCGCTTTATCTTGCTGCTTCAGAGAGTGGAAAGAACTCTGCACTGGATAACCCTGGTCCCGGTTCATATAACATTAGAGACAACAAAATTTTTTCGAATAACACGAGTTTCAGGTTTGATATGTCCTACAATTCAAAGCTCACACTGCTTTCAGAATGGGAACTGCTCCAAGATCTCGCATGCAAAAAAGCGATGTTCCAGGGCCGGGTGCTTATCATTTGCCAAACAAAATGGTGAACTCTTACCTTTTAAGCTTGTTCTAACTCATTACAAGCTGTTTGACGGACCAAAATATCACATTTCGGGCAGAACAAGCAACTCATTTTATCAAGCCAACGATACGCCAGGTCCTGGTACGTATGAACCCGCCCGCTCAGTATCAGCACAACGCAAAACGCCAGCATATTCGTAACTTTCGCAGTTTCATGGATCTCTTTAGTTGTAATATCTCTCTTCTTTCAGGCTCTCAGGAAGACATTATGCTGATGCGAAAAACCTCAACCCCGGTCCAGGGGCTTATGATGCCAAAACAAACCTTTTAAATCAAACAATGCCTTCCATTCGCATGGGCTCTGCCAAGAGAGATGATCTCGCACTCCGGACAGATACCCCTGGGCCTGGAGCCTACATTAGCACAAATGATCGGATTATAGTGAAGGCTGCTCCCAGAATTGTGTACCTTATACTCTTTCAATGATGCATGTCGAAAACCTATATTTTTTCCTTGCTAGATTTGGCACTTCTAAACGCGATGGACTGCCAACGAGATCAGGCTCAGTCCCCGGTCCAGGAACTTATACACAACCTAGCACACTTGTGAACAAACCTATATCTCTAACCGCAAGAAGGGACAGCTTTAAAGTAGACACAAAAATTCCTGGTCCTGGAGCGTACGACATAAATGACCGTTTCGTCTCACTTCGAAAGCAAGAACTCGTGACCAAGTATCACACTATCTTCAGACACAGATTTGATAGATTGAAAAAATTTTAAAATAGGTTTGGAAAGTCTGCAAGAGATGGTCTTTACGGAAAGAGTGATACACCTGGGCCAGGAACATACAAGACCAAGCCCATTGACAAACCGAATCCGCCTAATGTGAGGTAGATTTTCCTCATGAATTTCTGACTAATAAAATCAAAATAAAGGTTGGGTACTTCAAAAAGACGACCTTTAAATGAAGCAACAGACTCTCCTGGACCTGGAACCTATGAAGTTAGAGCTGCCTCAGTAGAAGGGCCCAAAGTACCATTTCTCCACAAAATTACCCTCAAACACACTTCCTACGATAGTATTCGCTAGGTGGTCGTCTAGACAGTTCTTTCATGCAAAGAAGAGATAGCCCTGGACCAGGCGCATATAGTCCATCATCAAGCCTTTATAAAACTGGTGGTGCAGATGTCAGGTATATTCAGCATTCTAATCAGCAGACGTAGAGAAATTAACTTATTGATGTGTTTAGTTTTAGCCATGATAAACGTCAAGGGATATATAAGCCTGCAGATGGAAGTCCTGGTCCTGGTTACTATAATGTTCAGACAAAATGGGGAGGAATAGGTGGAAAGTAAGCCTTTCAGTGAGAAAACCTTTGATGTTAATGATGCTCTTCAATCTAGAATCGGAAGCGGAAAGAAAGATACGAGTTTTGGCAACTCATCTAGTCCCGGTCCTGGCCATTATAATGTCCCTTCAAAGCTTGCTGATGTCCCTCGTTATGTCTTTCCAGACAAGAGTAAACTTAAAATTAAACCAATCTGATTGGAAATATCTGCCAATTTGCGCTATCCATACAGCTTTTTAGCTTGTTAAAACACTTAAGAAATATTTTTCATTCTGTGGTTGCATGTTTGCTTCTGCATTAAACTTTGTGCTGGAGAGATCTAATACTTTTGCCTATTCTGGAATGCTTTTATGAAAAATCGGGTCTTTATGAAATAAGATGGGTTTTATTCTATGGAGATCATTGCGATGAAAAGAGAGTCTATGATTGTTTGTGTCAATGCTTTGAGCTCTTGAGAATCAGTCTCTCTCTGAAATGAAATCAACGAATCATGAATTCTTGAAATCTTTCGTTTCCAGTTTGCTCTTACAATAATGATCACATCAACCTCTATAATTGATAGTTAATCCGACTCTTACATCTATCCAAAACTCCTAAGTTTTAGATGAATTTCTAAAAGCCTAGTCAATCAGTGGATGAAATTACCGCTCGGATTGTTATATCGAATAATTTTGATTTTATCAATGGGAAACTGTACCTGCGAAAAGAAGCCTACAGAGTTAGAGGCAGAAGTCAAATTCAGCAATAAAGAGAAAAGAGGAGTGGTGATCACAATCCATTCGGTATTAAACTATACTTCGAAGTCTTCGTTTCGTTTGGGCTGCTATATCACTGAAGAATCCGTTATAATACTGGACTCTAAAGGAATCAAATGCGCTTTCTACACTCCAGTATACCAAGATACTAGAGACCCTGGACCTGCTGACAGTCTCTATCCAAGAGAGCTAGCCGGAAACGAAATATTCTTTGACTTTGAAAGATTCGTTAATCAAGATTTGCAATATATTCTGGACAATCAAGGCTTCAAACGAAATCTATATCTTATTTTTCAAACACTTGAGTTATCAGAAATGAATTCAACAGAAAGGGAGTCGGAACTCGGACATAACGAAGGTTCTTCACCACTTTCTGCGAGATATAAAACACTTGCTAACAAAGAATTTAAGATCACCGGCTGGGCTTTCTTCCAGTTGAACAACTTAAAGCGTGATGTTCAATATGGCAAATTTTCAGCCAAGGTGTATCGTCCACCATTTCTGAAGCCTCCTTATGATGAGGAGAAGCTTGTAGCAACAAATGCTCAAATTGAGTTTTCGATCTCCTCGCGAAAATATCGCCTCGATACAGAAGGAGAGGTCTCGCTTATGGCATCGTTAGATAGAAATAAATCCCCAGGGGAGAGGCTCCATGGAGTATCAATTATTTGAAATGGGACAGCTGATTTCCCGCTATTCGTTAATTATTGAACGAATTTTTCATCTACTTAATTGATAATGAAGCTGAGCGGACGAGAAACTTTACCAATGCTTTGTAAAACAATGTCTAGTTGCTACATTCCCTTTCTCCTTTTCAATATTATGTGATGCGAGTCGTTTTATTTTTTTGCAAGAAAATATTCATTTTTGTAATATGCACAAAATGGATGAATGCTTTGTTACAGCAAACACGTAAGTTTAAATTCGCCTAATGAAATTTGAAAGATTGCTGAAACTCTTTTTTGAAATAATTCTTTATCAACTTTGAGTTCTCGAGAATATGAGTTGGTAAAATCCTATAGATGTCTTTGGTATCATTTAGAGTCTTCTGCAGTGTTCTGATCCAAGCTGCCCATCCTACTCCGAGAATCAGCAAGATGATTAGCGCGATCGCGATGAACGTGTCGAAAGCTTCCTTGCTGATGTTTTGCATAAAGTTCACGAAATTCGTAGTCATCAGAATCGTTATTTGCCTAAGATATCTGTTGACTGATACTTGTAGAAAATCTGTCTCAATAACAGCTGTAGTTCGCGTCAAGACGTTTCGTGCTTGTTCCGCACTCGAAGCATTAACGATTTTTCTGTAATTGAAATTACCTTCTTGATGCAAGGAGTTTATCGCCTCAATGATTCCCAGATCACCTATGCCATTATTACAAGTTTTGCATGCTTCAACAAAGAAATCAGTTTGATCGAGACTTTCACAGACATTTGATAACCCATCAAAGATCTTCTGTGATACTTCTGATTCGTACGTGTCTTGATTTGGAAGGTGTCCAAAATTCGTCATAAAATCTTGAAAAAGCGAATACTGCACTAGACTTGCAGTTAATTCCTGTTCTTTTCTCGCGTTTATGGCCTCTCTAACAACAGAGCTGGAGTTTAAGTGCCGAAAATAATTAAACTCTTGTGCAAAAACTGAGGCTAGATGTGCTTCGAATTGCACGCACACATCAATATTTTGCACACCGCTGAGAGTCGCTTCAATTTGAAGCTTTTTTTGGTCAAAGACCAAAATAAATGGCATCAAGAATACCGCAAACACAATAAACATTCCAAAATATTTTAAATACTCATAGCTGTTTCGATACACATAATTGCTCACCACTCTCTGTCTGAGTTTTTCACTTTTATTTTGATCATGCTTTTTCTTTCCCACATTACTAATGGAGTGGTATTCCTTTTTTAAGTCTGATTTCTGTATCGTGAGGAGCATGGTGAGCATTCGAAGTTTCTTTGTGTTGATCCTCTTGTACATAATAATGCAAGAGGCTGCGAGAACAGCGATTGTTAAAGAAACGACTATGATGAGGATAACATTGAAATTCAAAATATTGTCGATTCTTTTTTCAATCTCGTGGTAGAGATGGTTGTTCATATCCAGAAGCTGGTCATAGAGTAAATTGGTATTGTTTTCCAATAGAAACCCATTTCTGAGTGACCTTTCGTGTTCCTGACTATTGAGTACCTGATCAGAAAAGTATTGTCGTCCTGCTTGAATTTGCAAAAGTACTGCAAGCGTAAGAGACATGTTCACGGTCTGTCCATCTGAATATCTCATTTGGACCGAGTTGTCCCACTTGGACAAGTATTTACTTATTTCTGGGCTTATGTCGACGCCTTCAAGGACCTCCATCTGGTGGGTAGTGGTTAGATCTATATAAGCTGGAAAGTTAATCGTTTTAGTCATCTCGTCGAACCAGCTCGTAATGTTTATTTGGTTGTTCATTGCGAGTTCCCATTTGTAATATTCCTTCGCCAGCATCTGTAGATTCAAGCCAATCAGGATTGGATATTTTAAAGAGGTACAGAGCAAACCGAGCTCGTCAAGTCTCTGCTTGTAGCCTACATACTGAGCTGTGAACAGTGCGATAATGAGGGCAACTCCCAAAAGCCCCATAACAAAATTCATTTGAAGAACGCGATAATTTAAATTTGCTTGAAGCATCGATTTTAAAGTATAGGAGGCTTGAGTGCTCGCCTTTGATGATCCACCTGATGAAATTGCTGCTGTCTTAGTCTTGTGCAATTCCAGCTGAAGATTGATATGGTTGCTTCTTGATCTGATCTGGCCTTTTGAACATTCCCCTTCTTTTGAGGACTCTGTTAAATTCGCTGATCTATAAGCAAGAATTGGTTGAATAGGCTCATCATACTCTTTTTGACTTGAACAGAGATTCATTAGAGTCGATTTCAGATATTCCTTGTCCTTTAAATCTCCGGCGTTCCCGGAGACGAGCTTTGATGCGTTGGTTCCGCCTTCGCGTGGAACATTCAGCTCCACGGGTTCTTCGATAACATCAGATTTGAATTTTGGAAATACGATGACAGATGGATCGTTATCGCTACTGAAAAACCCTTCAGAGCTATTCAATTTTATTAATCCATCAGAAAGCTTGGTACAAGATAGAATTTCAATAACTTTGAATCGGTTATTTTCGATTTCGTACTTTCTAACCTTTAGAGAGACCAAAAACCTCTTTGGGGCTTTTCCAAAGACTTCGGCATGAAATAGCTGGATGTTTTTGCCAGAGGGCGAAGCGCTATCTTTTCTTTCACTTTTTCCCCTTTGGCTTAGTTCAAGTAGCAACTCATTAGTTTCTTCCATTTGCTTTTGCATAGCTTTCCTTTGAACAGCATTTTCTTTCCAGTAGACTATAGCATTAAATTTCCCGCTTTCCTGCTTCTGTATTGGATATAGCTCTTCATCATGCTCGGGAATGTCTAAATAATATTTTGACAAATTAGGGATCAAAACACAGATGTTCAGCCCTTTCATTTCCTCAATGAAATCAATTCCTAGCATTGACAGTGCATTATGGGTCCCCGAGATGATTTCGCCTGACGCTTCTGTCAGAATGTAATCGGAGTCACTCTCGATCTTTTTAATTGCTACAGCTCCTTGTATCCTCTGACTTGTTTCTGTAAACTCTACTTTTGCGTATCCTTCATAAGGAATCAGATAGCCTCGTGTATGAGCCAAAAATATTAAATCTAGGGGTATCTTCCCTATTTCTAACGAACTTTGATTGACAGTCAATAGCTTGTTGAGACTAAGTTCAACATGCTTGAACACTGGTAATGGCAAAATTTGTCTGAGAGAAAGCTTTGACTCTTCATAGGAATATCCCAGATCAACGAAAAGTTTCGAATTGTGAGCAATTATCTCACCAGGATTGATTGCAAGGTCCACCGCCAAGAAAACGTTATTGTTGCTCAAAAAATCAATGGACGATTGGTTGCTGGTTGTGAAGAAGTTATTGATGTTGGCTTTTTTACTTAGGAGGCTCACTTGCAGTTTATTTTGCAGAGTCTTCACAGAATATTTATTCCCACCAAGAATACTGAGTTTAAAGTCGATAAGCAGCGCTAGAATCTGAGGATTAACACTCCCTTTCAGCAGCTGTTGCTCCAACAGGGTTTCGAGACTGGTAGAATTGTCTATGAAACTTCTCCCTTTGTTGTATAGGAAATTTAGATCTACAAGACTTGCTTCTCCCAGGTGTTGGTAGAAATCTATCATCAACTGTTTAATGTTTTGGAAACGGTGCAGAATATCTTGCAATATTAAGTCAAGCTCAAGACCGTCGAGAAACTTGACCTTGAATAGCGATCTTTCAGCAGTTCCGAGTGAGTGTAGGAAAAAATCGTAAAGAAACAGTCCAAGTGCAGCATGGATATGTCTTTCATAAAATGAGAAATAGGACCCTTTGAATTTTTCTAAAGTTATACAAGCCTTTAGTGGTCTCTCAAGATATAAGGCTTGATACAGAACTAGATCAATCAACGCCCATAAATTCTGTCTTAGGTAAAGCCCCTGGGTGGCTTTTAATAGTTCTTCATAAGCTGCTTCTATAAATTCTATTTGCAGAGAGGCTAGTGACACCGGTGAGGTCGGAGTTTCAACATCCTCTTGGTTAGAGTCGACTAAATCTACATCGAAGCGTAGGGCTTCCCATTTTTCATTAAAGCAAAAGCATAGATCATTCTTACAAGCACCAATATGGCTCGATATGAACATTTTTCGATTTGATAAAGTGGTAGCTTGATCATTTCTTTCGTATAGCAACCAGAGCATTTCTTCAAATTTCTTGTTTTGAGAAATAGAGGAGAGTCCTTTTCCAATAGAAGCACTTTTCTGGAACAAAGCCAGAGTTTGCATTGGTAGTCTGGATATGTTGCATATCAAACTAACACACAGCTTCGCGAAAAGAGGTATTGATATGAAATAGATTATTCCGAAAAATTTGAAGAAGTTAGCTGACATTGTTGCCCCTTCATGATGACTTTTTAGCTCTATGCTGATCAGAATAAGCAAAGAGTGGACGAAGTAGCATGCCATCAAAAACAGATGAAATAGCTTTGCTGAAGGTACTTTATATCCAAGATAACAGAGGTCAAGTGTGACATTGATGATGGGCTGTAAACAACCCACAAGAGCCGGCCAAAAGCTAGCTATCTGAAAATTGGTCGCTTTAGAGGTCAGAATTACTAGACATATTGTCATTAAGAGCTTCTGTAGGTCAAAAATGAAGCTCCTTGTTGTCAGTTTGTCTTGTTCTGGGTACTTACTGAAGCAGACATCAGCGAATTTCCCAGCAAAATGAAACATAGTAGCAATTAACAGCAATATGATCGTCAAAAAGTAGAGCCACTGAGGTGATTTGTCTAGAAACGTAGAGGAAATTTCCGCAGACAAGTATCCGATTGAAGGTACTCGAGTGAAAAATACCCAGGAAAGCATCGGGATAAAGAGCACGTACTCAAAGAGCATTCCCAGAAGTTTGTAGAATAGAACAATTAATCTTGTGGACTCTCCTGCTTTATCTTTATAAGCAAGAAATACCGTGGTGAGCTGGAGAAAGTTGTAGATAATGAGATAGCTGCAGAAGATAATAGGTATCTCATCAGTAGGCCCGATCGAGTTCCATGCCACAATAGATGTCTTGCTTATTATTTGAAAAAAACTTCTGAGCATACGATTATGATAAGTGCTCTGCAAGTCGTTGAGTGTTGTGATCAATGATGCAAGTTGTAAAACTTGAATGCAAATGAACACATGTATAATTCGAGGACTTTTGAATGCTCCATAATATAAGTTGTTGAATTTTATCAAGCTGAGCAATAACTTCATTTTTGCTTTCTTTCTTGTTTTTTCCTCTTACAGAATTTATAAATGATTATCACGTGTTATTACGCTGAAAAAACTCAAATTTCCAGTTTATTCTCTGAAGAAAGTTCCGAAAAATTTTATTTTATTGGTTTGCTGTGTACCAACCAGTGAATGAGCTTGATAAATGCTTTTGATAAATCAATTTTTAATAGGAGATAATACTGGCGTTTTTCTAGTCCAAAAGAAAAATAGAAGGGGATGCTCACAGCATTGGTCAATGAGCTCCCCGTCAATCGAATACCATGGAGAGGTACCAAATTTCAATCGATTCTCCTCTCTTTGGTTACATGAATGCTGCCAAAGAAACAATCTAAGGAAAAATTGGAATTTTGGCCCTGGTATTTTATTGGTTTTTAATTTATTTTATTTTTCAGTAAAAAATGAACAAAATTAAATTGCTGGTGTTCCAGATAGAAAAGAACAATATTGTTTCATTTTCTGCTCTACTCTTTCGAATGAAATTCTTCGGCCTTTGTAAACTATTCCTCATTCATTGTAATGAAAATATAATTTTGACAGTAGCTTGTTAAATGTGGTGCGAAATTCTGTTATAAAATCGATATCTAAAGATTCTTTGATGCAGCTACCTTGAGCCAACGGTTCATCATGAGCAGAGCTCCAACAAAAATCACAGGATGAGCTGATGTGACAGTTCTTCTCTCTCTCCGGAAAGCTATTTTAAAGTGGGGGTTTTTTCTCTCATTATTTAATTAGCTGAGAACAATCTCAAACTTAACTTGAGCTCACTGGCGAAATTCTAGAATTTAATCAAAATATAATTTGGAAAAACCTGAAAGAATCGTGCTCACTATAAATAGAACTGTGAAAGCTCAGCCGGTGTTCTTTTTTAGTTATTTACTTCACATCTAACTCTCTATCTGTCCTTGAATGCAAAGCAAAACTGATCGATTGAATGTTCATCAATACTAAGAATACTAAGGAACTCAAAAAGAATTACTTTTTTGGTTTTTGAATGTCATTCAAAATAAAGTCGATTCTCTTCGTTCTTTTTCAAATACTTTACTTATGTTTATCCAGAATATTATTCCTTCATTCGGAGATATAGATATATTATTTGTTAGTTGAACGTACATCCAAGAAAAATTGAAGCTAAATATTGGAAACATGAAAGAAATATCATTAACTGACGGTCTCAATCATAAATTGATTTGTCGATAAAACCTCCTCTACAATGCTAAGAGCAATCCAAATCATAAAGACCGGAAGTGGGACTCGTTACTTTCATTTTACATCCTCATTGGCTTCCTATTTTATTCACATTGGCGGACAAAGAATTTGGATTCTTGAGTAACACCTCAAGCAAATATTATTGAATATAAAAATTCTAGTGCTTTTTTGCAAAAAAACACACACCAGACTTTGAAATCAAGTTTAATATATCGCATTTCTTGAAAGAAAAAAAGTAAATTAAAATATATTTGTTGTCAGCGTGAAAATAAACATATTAGTGCTGACTTTTGTTCAAAAAAATTGTCTTCATTTCTCAGAGAAAGGTTTATCAATTGAATGGCCTCCAAAACAGTCAAAATGCGGTTGTGAATGGAGTTTTATGCAGAGAATATTCTCCAAGTGGCGTCTATGAAGAGCTGCTCCCGCGACACCTAGTGAAGAGATCACTGCCTACGTTTTTTCTCGAACCGCCATAATTCAATTTTGAGCCAATATTCTCTTTTTTGAGAATTTCAAAATTATAGCTCTGATAATTTCCTCCTATATCCAACATTTCACCAAGCGAAGCACGTCTTCGACGGTGATCTCGTTGATAGCTCCTCCGGCTCTCCTGTGGAGCAGAATTTGTATCCTTTCTTTGAACTTTCTTAGTAATTCGAGGTGTTTCATGTGGGAAAGTTTTGATCAATTCGACAGGTTCAAAGTAAGACTTCTGCGAAAGTTCAAGAATTTTTGCTTTAAGAACTTGCAAGTTTGGGTTTTTGGGTGAACATATTTCAGCATATTGAGATACTGTGGGAAGACTACGCTTTCGTTGAGGATTTATGAATATACCAGATTGTGGAACTTTATCGAATTGTACTTGAGCCGAGTTATTCCCAAGAACTTTCGAGAGCAGCTGCAATGAATGCTCTTTACCGAACTGAATGTCTTTTGGAAATTTAGGAGAGGGAGAAGGAGACGAGTATTCTCTTCTATTTATTTGCTTGTTAGGACTTTGTTTGTTAGGACTCACAAAGAATGTGAAGCCGATCTTTTCGACATTATTTCTCTTATTCGTTTTCAAAGTCCCCAACCCTCGTCGATTTTGGGGCATATCCTCAATTTCAGAACTGATATTTAGTTTTAAATCAGATTCAAATCCTCTTTTGCTGGAGTCTTCTGCCGCTGTTTCTTGAGCACTTTTTGACTTTTTCTTCTCTACTATATAAGCTAAAATATCCTCTCGCGCCTTTTTTTCAAAGCTATAAGATTTGGTATAAGTGAGCACAGGTATTATGTCATTCTCCTGCTCGGAATCAAGCAATTGATCTTCTTCCTTGGCTTGTGCCATTTTCTTCTCCCGAATAAATGCGAGAATATCCTCCTTAGCTTTTCTCTCAAACGAGACACCCTTGGTATATTGTAGCATAGGAATATCCTGTTGGTTCGAATCCCCATTTGGTTCATCGGCGTTTTCCCGCTCAGCCTCTGCGTCTGAATTACCCATAAGATGGAATAGGTTTGTTGCACTGCGATCATACATGGCATTAGAATGAATGAGTGCATTTGAGCTGAAATGATCAATAAATTTGTCTTCTTGGCTCGAACCGGCTAAACTTTGAGGTCTTTCATCTCCTTTTGGAGAAGTCGCTTCTGATTGTGCAGCCCTAGCTTTCTTTTCCCGTATATACTCAAGGATATCTCTCCTAGCTCTGTCTCTTGTCCCAATTGATTTTGTATACGCCAATGGAGGGGGATAAGATGACGATTGGTCATTCTCAGTCTCAAGCAGATCCTCGTTTGTACATTTATCAAGCAGATTATGTTCATCCTGTTCAAATGGATTCCAAAGAGATCGTTTATGAGAATTTAGAAAGCATTCTTGTCTTTCTTGTAATTCCTGGCCACCGCTATCCTCCGCATCATCGTCGACACTGACAAGAGACTCACATTTGGAGTCATTTCTTAGGAGGAACTCGTCTCTAGCGTTCAATAGACCTGAATTTTTCATTTTCAATATTTTTGAACTGGATCGTGGGTCCAATTTTAAACTTAGAGAAGTGAATATTAATTAATATTGATTTCTTTTGAATCGAGCTGGTTTGCAAATTATAACTAAAAAGAATGTTAATAATCGGAGATTCCAAAACTGTTCAATAATGGAAAAAATTATTACTTTTTACAGATGCAGAATTGGAGGTGACAGAAAATAATATCAGCTTT
>ENA-UOTZ01000060-UOTZ01000060.1-compost-metagenome-genome-assembly--contig:-NODE-60-length-73376-cov-16.112334_pt1 | contig 73376 bp, 51 predicted proteins | sample MGYA00238144_ERZ746983 | MGnify/ENA primary metagenome ERZ746983 (study PRJEB28759, sample SAMN06268863) | compost metagenome | isolation source: single cell | place: USA: California, Emeryville, Joint...
GACCACTGTTCTTTCAAAGACAATGTCGCTGTAAGGAAGGTTTACTTACCAAAGAAGTTTCAAAGTAATATTTCTTTCTCTCTCTCCTTGATCTGTTCTAATGTTTCCGTACATTTAGCTCGCAACCAGACAATGACTTTCTGTGATAGCAGCCACTTCGAATTTTCCGGGTGTAAATAATCTTGAAATCAACTGTAGTAATCAAATAAACAATGGATTGGAGAGTCTCACATGAGCCTTCTTATATATAATGAAGTTTAATGCCGACAATATTAAACTATAATCCAGCAATTTCAATAATAACAGCAACTATTGTGTGTCCGTAATTATCTAGTGATATTTATTTTCCTCAAAACTGTTTCGTATGAATTTTTTCAATATTATCCATGCACGATCACCTCTTAATTGATCTAAAGAAGACCTGTGTAGCAAATAGAAAAACATTTGGATATGATTAATAGTTTCTATTATTAAGAGATTTTTGCTGAAAAAGGGTCTATGGATAATGTTATCTCTCCATATCAATATGCAGTGATCATATTAGAGGAAGTTTCATAAGCTTAGTTCAATATTGATTTAAATAAAATTAGTTAAAATAATTGCAATATACCAACTGCGACTCAGCAATGGACAAGAAACCAACCCTCGAAGATTTCTTGAGATACAAGCAAATGATTACTTCCGGTACCGATGCTCAGCAACGCGAAGCGATCACCGCGATCAGACAAGCCTCATCCATCGAGAATGACCCTCCTCTTGGATTAATCATCAGCGCTGGTTTGGTTCCAGTCCTGATGAACTATCATAAAGACAAGAAAGACATCTCCAATACTGCCAAACATGATATCCTCTGGGCAATTACAAATGTCGCCTCAGGTAGCTCACAAGACACCATGCATGTTATTTCCCAGAACGGTGCACAATATTTTTTGGAATTCTGTAACGATCCAGATGAAGATGTATTTGCACAGGTAACAACCCAGTCACATGCTTCTCTTGAAACTATCTTATCTCTTGAGTAGGCTCTCTGGGGTCTCGCTAATATGGCTGGTGAATCTGCGGTTATCCGAGACCATTTGCTTGAACTTGGAGCAATGGAAACTTCTCTACGAATCTACAATACTCGTAAGAGTACACTGAAGACAGATACAAAACGTACGATCGCATGGACAGTTAATAACCTATGCAGGTTCAAACCACCCGTGAAATTCGAGAAGATCAAGAACTGTCTTTCATATCTCAAAGAATCGTTGACAAATGAAACTGATCAAGACATTCTAACCGAGAATCTTTGGGCATGTTCTTATATTTCGGACTTAGGAGAAGAACCTGTGAAACAGATGATAAATACTGAGCTCATTAAAAAAGTTTGTGACCATTTCTTCAAATCCACCCAGCAGCTATTGATACTCACACCTTCGTTCAGGACGCTTTCAAATGTGGTGTCTGGGTCTGATACTCATACTGACTATATCCTCTCATTGAGACTGCTACCTTCTGTTGTGGATCTGCTAAACCACCAGAAACCAACAATTAGGAAGGAAGCGTGCTTTTTCCTATCAAATGTTGCAGCGGGCGATCCGAATCAGATCCAGCAGCTCTTTGAATACTCAGGATTGCTGCCAGGGCTGAAGGTGATTATTTTTAACGATGAAGGCACTGTGAAAATTGAAGCGATGTGGATAATCACAAACTGTCTCATGGGTGGGTCAAACCTTCATAAAATGGCTATTCTAAAATCATTGTTGCCCTACAATATTCTCGAAAACATCAAGAATTTTTCAAATAAAGCCATCAAAGTCTACCTTGATGGCCTGGGCCAGCTATTGCTAACTTTAATAGAAATGAGTGCATGGCCTGATGAAGCAGAACAGTTATTTGCTCTCTTGAAAGATAGGAATAGCGTCTCGATGAAGTACTTGACTGATATTGCAAAAACAGATCCTGAGATCAAAACTATCTTTGAAGACATAAAAGAGATTCTCGACGAACCTCGAGGCCTTAAGTAGAGAGTAGTACTGCAGCTTGTTGAAGCCATTGATTGTTAATATTCAGTTCTATATTCCTACCCCTTTTCCATACTTAAGGATATCATCTAACTATGATAGATCAAAAAAATTCTGTTTTTCAGACCAGAGGACTAGGAAATGTGAATTTCAAATATTAGAGCTAGAATTAGTCCTCAGTCTCTTTTAAGTCACAAAATTTCTTGTAGACATTTTGAGTCAATAGAAATTCAGCGAGAAAATGTACGAATATTGGCGATTTTTGTTAAAAGTCATATGTAAGTAAGCAGGTCCCATACAAATTAATTAGCTTTTCAGGGAAAGATTCATATCAGTCTTTGATTTCTCAGGAGCGCTTTCTTCTTTGTCCACAAACATTCGAATGCATTGAGGGGTCTGAGAGTTTTCAGTGATGTAAAGAATATTCGGTTTGAACCTACGTTTGAGAATAATATATTTAAAAAAGGTTCTCTGACTGAAAATTACTTAGAAAAGGCGATTCCTGTAATCTCGGGAGCATATGGAACTATGATATCTGCCACGAACTGACCATTCTTATTGATTACTGTAATCAAACCATCGGGTGCATTGTCTAATATTAACCGTTAATTTGACAATTAGGGTTGCTGGTTTATTACAAGCAAATTCGTATCTTGCGACATAGATCATATCTGACTGAGAAACCGCAATGGCAGTGGGTCCGAACCTTCCTGTGAATTGGAAAAACACACTAAAAAATTCATCAGTGAGCAAAATTTGCTAATAAGAGGATATCTACCTGGAAAGATACCCACCAGATGGAGTGAGGGTAAATCTTATAATTCTGTTTGTGCAAGTTTCACAAACGTAGCTGGTAAAATAATATTTTGAATCAAGCTCCAGAAATAAGCTATTATTACATATTTTTTTCGTTGAGAGAGAGTGCAAGTCCTGATGGGTATGCCAAAGAGTTCAGCGCAAGAGGTCTGATGTGCATTTGTTCAAGATCAATGATGAATAAGCTTCCCTATCATGAGGTTATGAGAACAGGGAAGATTAATTTTCTTGATTACCTTTGCATTATCGATTGAAGTCTCACCGAAAGGCCCAGAATCTGTGAAATAGAGGCAATCTTCAAATAAAGTTAGGACGTCAGCAGCTGATTGGTGGAACATGTTTACTGAGCGAGTCTGATATGACGACAGAGTTTGGTCCGAGCAGAGCGACTCCATCATACTCTTTAAGAACAGGATACGGCTCTGATTTCTTTTCGTCGTCTCCATATTTGCTGAGAAGAGCGCAATGTGCCAAGTCAGTAACGAAAAATGTTTTTCCTAAGAAGTAGTTAGAATCCTCACAGTGCAGCAATCCCAGTACCAGATTTGTCTACAGCAACTCCGCTCGGTTGACCTTCAATTTGGAAATGTTTCTAAGGAAGAAATTAGCAAAAGGGTTGAGAATTGAACTCTACCAAGAGCTGTCCGTCTCTAACTCTTTTAATAGCGCCATTTTCGGTGACAAGATAGAGGTTGCCGTCGTGGTCTTCAACAGGACTGCGAAGATTGCTGGTATCTTCGCAGACTTTTTCAAAATTGCTCATCATTTCTTCTGAAGGATTTAAATGGGGTATTAATTGATAATTGAAACTTATTCTTTAATTATTCTGTTAAAGAGCTATTTCTTCACTATTTAGGTGATAAAGGAAAATAACCAAACAGAAATGCAGTTATAAATTCGAGTGAAAATGATTCACATACAGCTGAAAAGCACAAAATAAGTATTTCTTTTTGATGATGATCAAAGAGCTTTCAAGGAAATTCTCAGTTAATCTCTGAAATAAATTGCAATTCGGCACGAAAGTTCAAATCTGCATCATCTCAAACCACACCCTCATGCGAAATATTCGAAATGAAGGAGATCAACGAAATTTTTATTAGAAAAATTTAGTTCTCTTGCCCAATGAATTTTCAAATCTTTAATATGGAGGTTTTCTTGACTGCAGGGTACAGTTAATTCGAGATAGTTTTCCAAATATTAGTTTGCCAACTTTCAAAACTTATGAAGAGTTTAATAAATGAGAACAACCAGAAATTCCAGCTTCAATAGTTTCGCAATAGAAGACCCTAATGAATTCTCTTTATGTATGTATGTAGTTTTATTTTATTTTTTCTGTTTTTCAAAAATGATGATATGAAATCGTAAAATTTCAAACAATAAAGATGAATCAAATGAAACCCTTTACAACATTTCCAATCTATGTGCAACATTTTAGATAAATTATTTCCCAAAATGACTCTCAACATAAACTATTTTTTCTTTCCCAAATCTTGAAACTTGTTCCATACATCTCGATATTTCGCCACCGTCTTCAACTTTATCCGTTCTTGTTTTCTTTGTCCATAAAAAGTTTGTTTCTGAAGAGCAGCTATCGCATCAGCATGCTCTTCACGAATATCATCCAGGAGTTCAGGTTTTTTGTGATCCTCTTCATCCTGAAAAGCTTTCATCTTACGGTACCGCTTCTGCACTTCTTCTTCTATTCGCTTCATCATCAGCATATTTTTTTCATGCCTTTTCACAATCTTTTCTACTTCAGATTCAGCATGCAACATTTTCACGTAATGTCGAACCATAAATTTATCCTGCAAACTTGGTCTGTCAGGCATTTGAATAACCAAGCTTTGATCATGCATGCTTGGTAGAATATTTCTGGAATCTGAAGGAAACAAATGTGAAACAGTTTCTGTATGTTCTTTGAAACTTTTTTCAGTTTGAAGCTCAAGTCTCTCAATCTCGCGATTTAATTTATTTACTTTGCTCCTGATGAAAGGATTTTGCTCCAGGTTGGGCCTGAAATGAATTTTCGGCAATTTAATGATTTCGCTTTCTCTGCTGTGAGATCTGAAAGATTTATTATTATAAATGCGACTGGTGTTCTGATCTAGAGGTACGCTCCTTCGAGTGATCTCTCTTCGACTAATATCGTAATTACTTTCTCGATTACTGTTGGTTCCTGCAGGTCCGATATGTGAAGGTGATCCAGATTTATGTCTGCCTCCGGAGGGGCTGATGCGAAAGGAATCATCGAACCTCAGCTCTTTCATCAGCTCTTTTTGGATAGCTCGACCTCTCTCAGTGATAGTGATTTTAATGGGCGCGTGTAACTTGTTAGTAGCCATGTTTGAATCTGAATAAAATGAGTTGAGTCCAAAGTTTTATCTAAAGCACATAATTTTAATTCCAGCAATAAAGCCAATATAGAAAAAGGAGATCTAAAGAATGGAGAGGGAAACGTTGCGAGTGATTGCTTTCCTCAAACAAACTAAAAAAGATTAATCTTTTATGAGAGATTGAGTTTTGCCGCTGAACTAACCGAATTAATATCATATTGTATTTGAAAATTTGCCAAGAAAATTCATGGGATCAGTTCATTTTAATTTTTTTTGGTAGTATGTTAGAGAGAAAATGACAGAACTTTCACAAGAATTCTGGCTAAGATACATAATGAGAGAACCACAGTTATGAGTATTTCATAAGATTTCTTTTTTTATCAACTTTCCGATTTTCTCGAAAAGTTTTATCTGAGCTGATCTCACTTTATTGATGCAAAGCAAAAAGTGAAGAAGTTTCACAAAAAAGAGGTTTAAATTATTATCTTTCGAGGCATAAGAGGATTTGTGAAAAAACATGAATAGCTGAAGGAGGTGAGGTGACAACTTGAGGAAATTGATATACTGAGATGTTGCCTTAAAAATAGAAGATACCACAATCTCAGCTTCAGAGAGCCCAATAGCTGACTCAGGAGAAAAAGTGCTTTTTCAATATTTTCACCATAATAATCAGAACCTAGATGAAGTATCTTACTTTGAAAGATTTTAGAGTAACGCCATGGGAAGTTATTATGAGAAGAATTTCAGGTTCAAAGCTGTCTCAGTCATAAGTTAATAGCAGACAGAGACCATACGTCAAAATAGTCGGAGATAAATTACCAATGCGTTAGTTGATAGGTACGCTCAACTTTCCATCTCTGATATGATCGAAATCTCCAAATTCGCAGACTAAGTTTATAAAGACTGCGAAAATATATAACCTATAACTTCCCGCTCAACTATAATATTTAAATAATCCCCTGATTTCTTACCTGCCAAACTTCGGTCTCAATGATGATAACGAAGAAGAAATGTCCCTTTCATAAAGAGTACAATTTGAAGGTCTTTTGTATGAACGAAAATTGCGAAGGCCCTCGTGTGCTTTGTCTCAGCTGTACTGTCTCCAAAGACCAGGAACTGAATCACAAAGATCATAACTTAGTTCTAATTGAAGAGTTCAATAAAAAGATAGAATGCGTTAAGGCCAGCAAGCCAAATACGACTCAAATGATGATGCATATGAGCTTTGATATGTCAAATGAGAAACTCCTAGAGCTTTATGAGGTTCTACAGACTTTGCTTGGAGAGATGAACGCATCAGATCATTCATCTAATCAGAGACATTTGAATGGGGACACTCTCATCAAAGAGGAATCAGGAAAAGAAAAGGAGACCCTTCCTAGTCAAAATGAAGGACCATTATACCTTAACAAGAATTCTTCTACAGAGGAGCAGTATATTGTTAACAAGGAAGGAGTCAATGATAATACCATGTCAAATGACAATCTCCATTCAAGGGACTACAGGAGAGAGTTGAAGCCACCAAGAAGGGTGATATCAAGCAAAAATAATATAAATAAAGATGCCATCAAGTTTAGCATTGGTACAAATAGCGAATTCTTTACTTCGCAACGCCTACCTAATGAATTACTGGATCCAGTTATCGACGAATTGAAATACCCTGAGCAAAAAAAATCAAAAATATTAAAATTTACTGATTCTATCAAAAACCAGCCCAAAATGCAAGCATCTAGTTACACTACTAAAAAGTTACAATACACTGCCTCTTCCTGCAAGATGGCCGAAAGTTTGATTCAAAATAACCTCTCCAAAGCAGAGCTCTTAGGGATCAGAGATCTCCAAAATCAACCTGACTTGAATGACAAGAGCCCACACAGCAGAGCCGCAAAAGAGAACAGCAACGTTTCACAAATCGTCAAGAGCGGAATGAAGATCACATCGAAGGGCAAAGTAACTGTCTTTGAACGCCAGTCAGAGAAAGCCACACCACCTCTGAGAGCTATCGACCAATTGAGAAACGCTCTGGAAAGATTTAATAGAACCTGCTCTTTCGAAGACTTAGAGAACAGTCTGAACGAAAATAAAAAAGAGGAGTTCCTGAACATTAAACCAGACTATAGAAAATCGCCATCAATCTACGCATGTGACGTCTACCAAGAAGACCAAATAGCTGAGACTGCGGACTCTCTTTGGAAGGATAGCACAGAGATTGCGCAGTCAGAATTACAGCATGAACTGACAAAGCAAGTTACAGGGTTCAAAGAGTTTTGTGCCTTCACTACAAATAGCAACAAAAATATCAAGCCGAAAGAACTGAAGCAAATGTGGAAGGACCTTCCTAAAATAGATCGTGAACAATGGAATTCGATTGCTCTTAGGAAACGAATCGAACTACGCGATAAGATCGAGGTCCAGAAAAAAATTGTTCGACAGATCTAAAGTTGAAGCTTTCGATTCAGCCAAAGCAAGGCTAACATGTGAAGAATATGATTGTCAAAATATTGTTTATATTGATAAAGAAGGAAAGAAACATTTAATATGAAGATTTTGAGCTGGCGTCTATACGGCTCGTACTGTAGTAACAATAATTGGAAGATCACTCACCGATTATTAATAATATTAACAGTGATAAGTTTGTTAAAATTTTTTTATGGGGTTATATATTCTCGGCTTTTTTTGGTATTTTCTCTGTTCTGCTCTACGGATTATTTATTAAGGCGTATTAACAATGTATTCATTTTTCAAAAGTGTTAAACCAACCTCCCAATACGCTTCGTGCAACGGATGAAAACTAGTTACAGGCACAATTTTTTCACATTTAAGGGACTGAAGCAGGGAGGAATTAAAAACAAAATTCCCGTTAACTTTTATAGTGAAAATAATTATCTCTCTTCAAAGATATCGTCCAGAGATAAATCACTTCTCTCATTTCATGTGCTGATCGATTAGCCTTGCCAAAGTTCCCAAAAAAAAGTCTTTGTAGCTACCTTGTGAATGGAATAAAGAGAGAGAGAAAAAAATTTGAAGGAAATCATATGATTGATTGATAAATGTCATTACGCATTTCGAACAACATCAAATAATCACGAACATAAATCAAGCAAATCGAATACAAAAAATAATTTTCAACATACCTATGCTCTTGTTAGATGCTATCAGCTTTTATATCGAGCCACTTTAGCATCGGCATCCTTTCTTTTCGGTGTCTTCCTCAGTTTCGCCGGCATTACTTTGAAGCTTTTGGCCGCCGGTTGACACTTGCATTTGAGGAGTTGGTTTTCCGTCATCTTCTTCCCCTCCAAATTGATCTTTAATCTCTTTTGCGATGCCATAAAACGCCTCCGCGACATTGGTTCCATCCTTCGCACTGGTCTCAAAGAACGAGATCCCGTACTGGTCAGCGATCCTCTGACCTTCTGATTTCTCGACCTGTCGATCATTCACATCACATTTGTTACCAATAAGAATTATAACGACACTCTCTGCGGCGTTGGTCTTTATCTGTTTCATCCAGCTATCGACATTCTGAAATGATTTCCTGTCGTTAACTGAATACACAAGAATAATGCCGACAGCTCCTTTATAGTATGTTTGAACAATCGATCGATACTTTTCTTGTCCTGCAGTGTCCCATATTTGCAATTTCACTCGTTTTCCTTCGACTTCAACAGTCTTTATCTTAAAATCAATACCTAATGAGTTAATTTGCGACTGTCAGAAAACGCTCTTTGAGGAAATTAGTTACCTATTGTTGCAATGTGAGTGCCACTGATTGTTCCTTCACAAAAGCGTGTCAGCAGACAGGTTTTGCCGACTGCGGAGTCGCCGATAATGAGAATCTTGACCATATAGTCGTAGGCGTGCTTTCCTGCCATTTTTCTCTTTTTTCCAAGCTAATCGATAAAGTGAAAATTTCTTTTTCAAAACTTAGATTTTAGCTCATTTAAAAAAGTTCTAACGCCTTAGAATTCGGAAGAATCAGCTGGTTCAAGAAAGGGTATCAAACAAAATTGGTGGCTATGAGGTCTTGTATAAAATTCTTGTGACTGTATCAGTTCCGAGACCAGGTAACTAGACGAACGATGGCCAACTCAAGGCCAATTCCTGGGTAATGACTCGTATTGCTGGTCATTCTTCGAGCCTCTGGAAACTGAAAAAAGGGAGGAAGGAATCGATGATGTGATGGATAACACAAATTGTGAGAGGTCAAACGGATCCAAACTTTCTTTGCTGTTGACGAGTACAATTTAGGTCGAAAAGAAATATGAGATATAGATGTGAATGTATGGATAATAATCTTGACCTTCTCCCTAAACTCCGCAGAAAAGATCAATGGAGGCAAAGTATGATTGTCCTCAGTGTATATGGAAAGTCACTTTCGAGAGAAAGAAGTTTAAAAAAGCAAACAAAAAAAAAAAAGTTCGATCTATTTTTTTTTTTCCCCAAATCTTATCTCTCTCTCTGAGAATGATGATGCTAGATGAAAATCAGCTGCTCTGAACATTTCAGAATGCACTGCGATAGCGTCTTGATATAATTGAAAATTAATTATACAACCATCTGAAACATTAGCGTTAGATTGTGTTGACTAATCTATTGAGGCATCGATTCTACTAAGACCTAATTCAATAATGTAGCTTTGACAGAACAGTTTGCAGCATATGTCGCTTATCTTTAGTGGTAGAAGTGTGATGTTCCAGCTTCTTTTTTTGGTTTTTTTGGAGAGAGAGAAAAAAAAAAAGCTTTAACAATTAAATTGCATAGTTTTACATACAAGCAATTCTATTGTATCAAACAAGCGAGTTCCTTGAGCATTCAGATAAATACTTATTCATAAAGGGAATTTACTTTCGTGTGCTCATCTTATATTTCTACTTTATAATATCTCATTTCACAACGGAAATTGCCCACCAAAATTACAAAAATGTGTCCTTTCATTTTCAAGTAGTCAGCTTCAAAAGAGGTTATCAAAATGCTAACTCCAAAAACACGATATTAAAAAGATAAATTGTAATAAATAACAATAATTCAAAAAAGAATTTAAAAAAAAAAAATTGCAAAAGAAAGTTTGTCAAATGAGACGATCTAAAATGAAATTGTTCTCGAATCCACAAGGTACTACTGGTAGATCATTTTTGAAGCTTTGACCCTTGATAATATTAAAGATTATTTTTGAAAATTATTTTTTGAGTGCAGCCATCTCCACCAATTTGCTTAGTCTGCAATAAAAGGAAGGAAAAATGGGTGTATGTAATACAATTGTTTGACTACTCGGTGTTTTTTTGTTGAAGCGTATCAAGGAAAGAGAATTGCGTGTTATTCTATGGATATAACGATGAAAATTAAATGAAAATCAAAATTGTATGCTTTTGTAATTTTCTCTTCAGGTATTTGGTTGTGATCATGGATTCAATAAGGATTATTGGACACTAAGAATTTGTGATTTAAGTACAAAAGATCCTCAAAGTTTGTGTAATTGGTGAATTAAATAATTGAAATTCCTGAGAATTGCTGAAATTCATGTGTAGACACTCACATTTGATAATCTATGAGTTAACAAATATTTAATTGCAATCTGATCGAATTGAGAGAACAACTGCTAGGCTATTCCAGCCTTCGAGGTTCTAACCAACATTTTAGTAAATTTTCACATCACGAAACTCCAAATCAATAGAGCTCTGTGAAAGATCTTATGAGGATAACATACTACTTAATTTTAGAGAAGCTATGAATCACTTTTAGCTTGTATTGCGAAAAAATGATGACAGCATACTAGCCACAAACAATGCTATGCCAATATAATAGTTTGAGAAATACTTAATTACAAAGTGAGTACTGAACTGTACTTGACCAAACTGTTTTAGTGTTCTTATTAGTAATACTCAGGAAGAGATGCGATTATCACTTCTTTAAGTATATTGTCATAAAAAATTAGAAAGAGTAAATTTAATTTTTTTTTCACTCCTGCATGCTGTAGATTACTAAGGAGTAGCTATATATTAAATACTTGCATTCGGGTCCGCCAGAGTGACAAGTTGTTAAAGAACAACACTTCACAGTGGCCTTCGAGCCAACTTGACTACAGAAACCAAGTCAAGAAAAGAACTTATATCACGCTCCTGACAATTAGTGAAAGAACTTTACATCTATTAATGCAATATTCTCATCATACTTATCTGAAGAACTATAGAATAATTTAAGAAGCATTCGCAAAATGCCCTTATTTGAGTTATCAAATCGATATTTAGGCCAAATATACAAAAAATACAAAATTCTCCTCTTATTCATAAATTTAATAATAACAACAACTACTAAAATCCTCTCACTTACGCATTCTCTGATTGACTAATGTCTGGGATTCCTTGCAGAGTGTCATTTTGTTGAGTGTCATTTTGCTGAGTGTCATTTTGTTGAGTCTCATTGTTTGCATCAGTATTCACCATTTGTGTCGATGAAAGAACTTTAAGAATAGGAACTGCTTTGGTTTTTGGAGCTTCTATCTGCAAAACTTGTGTAATTCTCTATTATCAAATGAACATTAATGCTTATCAGTCTCTAAAATTATATTACGTTTCTGCAAAGGAAGCATTCATCTGTCGCCTTCCAAACTTCAAGGGAGCATTCATAGCAAACACCTAATAGAGGAAATTTTACAATTATTTCAAAGGACACTCGAAGCAATTAGTATTACCTCCATGTCCACATTCCATAAAAACAGCGTCTGGAGGTTTATCAAAGCAAATTAAGCATTGGGTAACTGATTTCTCTACATTCGCGCCTGCGGGATTTGTTTTTACTTCCGCCGCTGGTTCTTGAGCCACAGCGGTTTGTAGATCTTGTTTAATTTCTTCTTCGATTGATTTGAGTAAACCGTCTATATCCTTCCTCTCGGTTTGGAATGAATGGAACACACCTAATCTGCCGGACAAAGGATTATCGGGAATTCGATCCGTTATGGGTTCAGTTGGCTGATTCAGAGCTAATTTAAATTTCTCTGGATGAAAAGCAGGAACTTTTCCTCCTCCTCTTTCTCCGAAGCCGTCTACCTTTGTCGAAACTATAGGAGATTCACCGCCTGAGTATTGATATTCTTCTCCGCGAGAGATGAAGTTTCGTTCTGTTACTTGGGGTTCATTCGTATACAAAGAGGTTTTGAAAGGGTTTCCGAGGAAAGAAGATTTATCTTTTGATTTTGGCGAGCCAATTCTGTCAGTGAGTTGCGGGCTCACTATTTCCCCTCGTTGATTGTATCTCACTCCTTTGCGACTGCTCAGGAGTCGAGTTGAAACTAGATTTCCCTCTCCAAAAAGCTCCTCATTGCTAGACCTCGCTGTCAGTGGCATGAGGTTATCACGGGCTGTGGCAAAACCATTCAACTCTGCGCGAAGAGCTAACCCATTACCATAGTCCACTGAATTCGTTCGTATCCTCGTTCTTTGAGCTGAATCGAGTTACATGAATATTTTTCTAAAAACTATTAAAATTTATCATTACTTGTAACTTGTTTGAGGGCAGTTTGCTTTTTCAAGCCTTCTCTCTGAGTCTTATATTCATCCTCGTTTGCTCTTTTGAAATAAGTTGAGGAAGCGCGCATCTAATAGGCATATTGAATTCACAAGCAGATGTTTTTAAACGTTTACAAGGAATCTGGGGATGTCGATAATTTTGTTCTCTTTAGGTTTCGCTTGACGACGTCGATTGCTAGCAGATACTAACTGAGGCATCTCCATTTGAGATATTTCTTCTTCACTTGTTGTTGCTTTGATGAAAAAGTTTCTATTCAAAGGGGGCAATGCATCTTGTATGAACTGAGAAAAGTCTTACTCCAGATCATCAAAAAATGTCAGCGTGAGGAGTATCGAAGCCAGGTTATAGCCGGCAATCAGATAGAGCGAATCCGACAAATGGCCTAAGGGTTCGAATGAGTCAATTACTTCCTCAAAAGCAAACTTACTAGCTCCTTTAGTGAAGAAATACGTAAGCATCCTATCATTCACTGTTTCCCCATCTTCAAGAAATTTTATCAAGTTTGCGATAGCATAGCACGAGATGAATGTGAGTCCTCCGAGAAACGAGAACAACCACACGGACCCTTTCACTAATAATTGTCAACAGATGTTAGCAGGAGGTCAACAATTTGTCAATTTATTTACATTCAGTGCTTCCCTCGATTCCGCAGATATAATAGCAAAACTTGCTGAGGATCATCAAAGAAACTGCAAAGGTTACTCCAATCATGACTGTGAATACCACCCAGTATATCCAGAAAGCCTCTTTCCATTGTAAATTAATTATCCCGTCAATTTTTAGCACGAGCGTGAGAACTTGGACGGAGAGAATCGTGAGCACAACAAATCCCGTCAGTGGCAAGTTTTTGCAGCATTCTCCTTTTCTGTACATATTTACAAGCGACTTGAACAGCAAAAAGACGACGTAGGGAAGAATCGCATACGCCAGAGTCATCTTTACTCCAGAGATGTAAAATGCTATGAAGCCCTGCGTTTGGAAATATCAATCAATATTAGCCTGAGAAAGGGAAGAAAGTTGCCTTAGTAATAATACCGAGGATGATATCAGTTAAATTGAGAAGTTTCGCAGTCCTTTGTGAAAAGGTTATTCAGACAAATGGATATTGTTGATTTGAGTTACATTCCTGAATCTGATAAGAGCTCGATGAACATTCCGATTAGATCGATAATCCAGAGAAAAATGAAGAAGACGAAGAAACTCATCTTCCATTTCAAGATTCCCAAAATGATAAGAGCTGAAAACATCGAGAACAAATGATATTTGCAGTAATTCAAAAGAAAGCTGACTCCCTTGCGAGAGTTTTGTGGTGGCTCACTTGCTGGGGAAGAAGCGAGATCCGTTCTCGAATTCTGTTGAGCAGTGTTATTGAAGTTCTGAAGCGATTCGTGATTTTGGTTTGAAGGGGAAGCGAGAGTTGGCATTGCGAGTGCAATATTGTTGTTTTCTGTCGAAGGCTGTTGTATGTGGTTATTAGGTTGCTGAGAGAGTTGGATATCTTGGCCTAAAGTCTGTTAGTCACAGAAAAATAAGAAAAAAGCATACGATTTGGAGTCTCTTGTTTTAAATCAATTGAATGCATGTCAACAGCACCTGTTTCGTAGTCGAGCTTGCTCTCCTCATGTGGTTTACTAAAAATACCTGAGTAAATGCTTTCAAGGACATGTCTTACTTATTTTCTGTACTGATTTCGTCCTCGACTTCAAAATTCTCATTGGCTTCCCTACGTTCTCGAAAATCGTCAATTTTATCGACTTCTTGTAGTTTTTCTTTGAGATTCTGTATCGCTATTGAAGTTCAGGAAAGGATGTGATAATGACATTAATATCTGCTTTACCTTTGTCGATAGATTCAAGTTGTGATTCCATTCCTTTTTTGATATTATTAACCCCGAAAGAAACTTGAGGGTTTCCACTGAAAGCTCTCTGTTCTTGGGGCATTTTCTCTGTCTCTGTTTCTTCATCAACCTACTAAGTTCGCAACAAGCGGAAGAAGAGTAAATACTTGTCTGACGAAGTTGTTCTTCATTAGTTAAAGCCGTTCTTTATGAAAGCACAGAATTATTAAAATCGTAATACAATCTTAAACCATAATTTAGTGAATAGAATTCAATGGCATTATTTCACATTTCACTTAAATGACCAAAAGGAATATTATGTTAAAAGATTGGTGATGAAGCAATTTGGCAAACAGTTTTACTCGGATTAATCTTCGTAAGCATAGCAAACATGTCGAAATTAGGTCACATTACAACGGTTAAAATTAATTAAGGCTACATTAAGGAATTAAATTATCCTAAGGAGCAAAAGAAATTTCGTTTCTTAGAGAAGAGAGTTTGCCGAATAAAAACACATGCTTGTAGTTTGTTGAAGCTGTTGCTTTATAATTCTTGTGAGCCTGAGTATTATACTCTTTTTTTTTTTAACTTTAAAATTGTTTATTTCTAATATCAATCTGGCACCATTCTCGCTTTCCACCAGGCAATCTTGATGAATTCTATTTGGACTGGCTCATGTTCTGGTTCATAAATTCGATTAGGAAAATCGAAAACCTCAAAGCCCAGAGGCAAAAAGACACTTTTGTTTTCTACTTTCTGAATTGTTACACTGCTTGTTTGGACACCAATTCTCCAATTCTAAGCGGTCCATTCCTGCTTTTCTGTAGGTGAAAAGGCCACTGTGTTAATCTTTGATCTTATCTTATTTCAAGAGATAATTAAGGCAGTTCAGTTCACAAAAGATTAGTAGATTTAAGAGGAAGCAGTGAGCTTATGAATTTTACCAAAGTTTTATGATTCACTTACAAAGAAACCATTTGAACGTTCGATAATTGCCTTCTGGATTGTAGCACTAACTCTGTGAGCAATCTTTCTCAAATTGTTCATATTCATTATTCTATCAGCGATATTATTGAGCAATATCATGTATGGGATCAATGAACTTCAAGTGGATGTTGCTCGGAACAGGGGAAAAAGCAATGTGAAGTAGAAACCAGCTGCTTTCTTCACTTTGAGCTGAGTACTGACGCTTGAAAAAACGAACGTTCAGATTTTAAACAATTCCGAATTTCGATTTTAATCTCACATAAGAAAACGTTTTGTTTTTCTCAGAAATAATTTACTTCGCTATTAATCATGTTGAGCCCAGATTACGCCTGGCAAACTTTCCATATTGTGGCCTGCTCAAGTGAAGAGTTTGGCACTCACGTAGAACTGATTTCTACTCAACCCTATGCTACCAACCAGAGTTGGGAATGCTCACGAACAGCAGACTATCCTGTTGAAATCGTGATGCGATTTCATTCTAGAGTAGAGCTGGAGCATATTGTCATGTGCGCCAAGAACGACAAGAATATTCCAGAGATAGAATTTCATATTGGCGATGGTCTCAGCGGAAGTTTCCTTGATGTCGAATATCGGCTTGCAGGGTTAGTAAACTTTCTCTTTGACTCCAACAACTAACACATACAACAGCAAAGCAACTAATATTGAAAGCAAACTACAACAGATTCAGCTACATGGTATCGGTGCATATCTCAAGTTAAGATTCCCTAAAGGACCGAAGAGATCGAAAATGAATCCTTATGGCCAAGTTAGTATCGGTGCGTTTAGAGTCTGGGGACGTCACACAGGCTATCATCACAATGTTAAGAACAAAGAGATCCCTATCGTCGATGACAAGTCCTCAGTAGACAAAATCCTAGTTCAACTGGGAATGCCTTTAGATTTGCTAGCTTGGGCAGAAGAAGACATGAGAAACTTCGATCATACTCCAATCGATGAAGAAACCAAACAAACTCTTGATGACATGACCAAGATGAAGCACAAATTTATTAAACTCCAAGATTATGAAGCCTTGAATCAACTGAAAGATGACATTAAAACAGTCTATGATATAGGGCAGCAGATTTGGAAGCTAACTAATGAGTTAAATGTCGCGGTAGCTAAGGAGAACTTTGCTGCTGCCATAGAGCTCCGAGAGAAACTAAGGAACCTTCAGCGCAAACGAGATACCTTTGATGCGCTTTACGAAACATCCAGATATGAGCAGATCATCGTGATGCAACGTCCCTCTACTGCTGATATGCTTGCAGCGCAGAGGAAGTTGGAGGAAGAGGACCGTCAACGAGCTGACGCTCTCAGAAGACAAAGGGAGCTTGAAGAGTTAGAGAGACAGAGGATATTACAAGCGGAGAGAGATCGTCTGAAAATCCAAGAGGAGAAACCAAAAGTTGATATTGTGCCTTTCTGGGAAAAGAATAAAGGTTTAGACTTGAAAAACACGCGTAAGAAGAGCCCTCCTAAGAAGAAAGAGAAGGATGACGGCATTAACACTAATTTCACTAATCCATTCAGTTGGAACCAAGGAGATGTTGACCTTGACTTATATTTCAGACCATTAATTTCAAATGCTGGAGAGAATTTACCAGATATAGCTGTGGAAATCCTGAGACGCTTGCATCATTTGGGCTATCTCACTGTTTTTGGAGCGAGAGTGTGGACAGCAATACACTCTGAGAACTGGCGTCATAGAGAAGCAGCAGCTCAGGCTGTTCTTAATTTCCTGGAAATGCCAATTGTAATATTTATTATTCACGAGTTCTAAAGGTCTAATCAATATCGGAAATCAGCTTGAGAAATACTTGAATGGTAAGAGCAAGCACCTTTTCTTAGCTGCCATGGAGTTTGCTAAGATCGTCTGCGAGGACAAACTCCTACAGATCTATTTCATTGGTATTTTTTTTTTTGTTTGTTTGAAAAATTGATCCCAAACGCATAATAGGATTAAAAATACTGTCTACTGCACTCGCACCTCCTATTTGCGGTAGTGACGTCTCTCCGCAATTGATTAACAAAACGCTGAAAGAATTCCTTCCAATTCTTATTACTAAGATCTCTGAGCTGAATTATAGAGCGAGAGATATCTCGTTGCATACACTTATCTCTCTCTTCCAGCACCCTGCTGCAAGAGTTGGATTCTTAGTCGAAGCTTGCACTGACATTTGCAATTTCGAAGACGATTTAAACCCTAAAAAAAATGCTCCAATCGATAAACAGCCTTGGAGAATCGTTCTTGCGCGACTGGAAATTATCCTTCATGTGCTGCAAGAATTTGGGTATGATCCTAACGAATGGAATTGGGAGGTTGTTTTCCGCTACCTTGTCATTCCCTCTCTATTCCATCCGAACGTGGATGTGCGTCTGATAGCCATTGAGCTTTCAGTTACTTTATACCAATTATTAGGTAACAAGTCCTGAATCGAGTAGCTTTCTATAACATTTTTTTAACATGATATCTAGGTCAAGAAGTTAGAGTCATGATCAATAACATTGAAAACATAAAGCCAAACTTGCTTCAACAAATGAATGCCAGAATGGATGAAGTTGAAGAAATTGCGATACAAAATGAGGTAAATCAGATTATCCTCTGCCAGTCCGAATGATCATGATGAATAGCAAAAGAGAAAAAGTCCGCTCGCTGTCGTGGAGGAAGGAGCTGAAGGAGAAGGCTCTCCTATTCAGGGTCAAGGAAAACGAAATCTAAATGTCATCGAAGAAGAAAAAGAAGACCAAGAGGATCAATCCAGAGTTGGCACTGCAAATCCACAAAAAGTCATAAAACCTCAGCCTGTCACTAACCAGCAGGTCCAAGACCCTAAATCCAATCTTAATACAAACGTGCCAACAAATACCGCTACAAATCAATCTATGAATAATTCTAATACAAACATAGCTCAGCCAATCAACCCAACAATGAATAACCAGAACTCCATGGGAGGTAGCAACGAAATAAATCAACCCACAACCAACACGACACCGATTACTGGTTTGGGAATGGGACTTGCGCAGACTATAGGTAATACTGCTCAAAAAAATACTAAAAGCGCACCTTCAAAAAAGAAATAAGGGCGCTGATAGTTTCAAGTAGTCTTGAAAATGTATGACTTTTATTTCCATTGTTTTAAGAAATGCGTTTATTCATCTCTTCGTCAAACCTGTTAGAGGGGGTAAGCTCATATTTGTATTGATTCATTATGAAATGGAACTTCCATAATTCCTATTTACGACACATTTCAAACCTCTTCACTTTCAATATGGGTCTTTTCCTGATGATTTCTTCGAAATTTCATATTGTTTGGCCTCGATTGGTCCTCTGGGAACACAACACAAATAACTGTTCATTGTTTTTAATTTAATAGTGTTAGAAAACTGGAATTAATTCAACTTGGAAGAGGAACTATTTAATAATTATTCAGAGAAGAGTAGAAAGAAAGATCATTAACGGTACATTCATAGAACTTGAATAATTTGGAAAAAAATTGTTAGAAATGAAAGTACAGGCTGGTGCAATTGGATTAGCTGGAAGGAGAGCGAGAGGAGAAACAAACCCAATATTTATGGGTCCAGATGGAAAATTATGTATTTTTCAAACATCCAGCATGTTTTTGTAACACTGCTGAGTCAGTGAAGCACTTCAATAAGGTAAAAAACGAGAACAAAAGAGTGCTTGAATACCGCCGAATCCCCTACCTTATCTGGGGGATTGGATGCGCCTTTGTGGGTTTAGGAATCTGGTTAATGTATGTCGCAAATAGTGAGGCCGGCGACCCAGGAACTGTTTCTGGATTTCAGGGAAAGTAACATCGTCCAACCCTGCAACATTGGTCATGAACAGTAATATTTAGAAAGTGGTGGCAGTTTTTTGTTGCAGCGATGACAATTCTCATTGGAGTGTTATTCGCTTTCGCAGCGAGAATGGAGTACACTAGATTAGATCGAATTGTATTCCATACAGCTTGCTTCGTTCATTCATATTTAATTTCCTTCAAAGGATAACAAGCTCGTGATCCAACGCAAAAACATTATTTGTCTCAAGAATGTCACTCATCGTAATCTGATTAGTGTAACGAACGTTACCATCGCCAAGAGAGGCGTAGACAGTAATTCTACAGAGAAAACTAATGGCTTGATAACTTTATTCAAAGATTTGAGCCTTAACACAATTCACTACAAGATTGTACTTCATTTTGCACAAGAAAAGGATCTGGAAATATTGGAAACTAAGAGCAAAGATAAAGCCAAGCGCAGAGTAATAATCTTGTTTACATAAGGAGTTAATTAATAAATGATAGTATATCGAAATCGCAAATCTTCTGGGAATGGACGTCCATCTGGATACAATTCCATTGAATGATGAAACTGAGTATCAAAACAGAGTTTGATTGCTATTATTTGAATTTTCTTACTGCTAATTGAAAGGGAGTTCAATCTTTCTTTGTAAATTTTGTGAACTAAAATCATAAAAACATTCACAGTCATTACTCATTCTACAATCGCTAATCTCACTTCAGCTTTCTTTGATTTTTTTTAATTATGAAAAAAACTCTCTTGGCTTGTTTGAGATGATCCTGAATTGTACCCTAACAATGTTGCTTATTGAATTCCTTTCCTTCGTTATATGTATGCAATTGAATAATGAAAAGAAAGAAAAGCAATGAAATTTACCACAATTCATTAATTATTTAGAACCTATAGAGATCGCAACAAGGTAGAGAGATTATAGTTGAGCAAAAAAAGTGCTTGGCAAGAAATTGCTTTATGTAATCAAAGTTTCTATAAAACTTAACAATCAATGCGTTCTCTGTTTTCCTACTATTTTTTCTTCAAAATTTTAATCGAAAATAAAATTACATAAAAATGAGTATGATGAGTTGCTCCCGAGTCAAATTTAATAGCGCAAAAAATAAGCATTTATTATTTGGGAAAAATATAGAGAAAATTATAGATCTCATCAGCACACTGTATCATAACTAGTAACCTGGTAACGATTTTAGTAGTACTAAGCCATTGGATAGTTCGTATTGAAACCAAAATCAACATAAGAGCATACAAATCGATAAATTTTTCTGGAATAATGAAGTAAAGAGTTTCTTTCCACCTGAGTCAGGTAAGTTAGACCTCAGAGACTTCGAAAAGACTCTTCTGCACCACCAATCAGGGTTTTTAATTTTTTTTATTTTGAGAGATCTTCCTAGGAGTTAGTTGTTTCATCACAACAGCAACTGCTCTCTTGAAGAATTCACATCATAATGCAACGGCACTGGTCTTTGTACTCTTTTAACAACTTGATTTGAGATTATCTGCTCTGATTGTGGAATCTTTCGTTCAAAGTCATCAAAAAGACTCATTTGCAAATTATGTAAGAGCAGGCTCATCCTAATCGTAAGCCAGAGGCTCTGGTGTTCAAAAGTAAAAATTAAATGAAAAAATCAAGGAGATACTTTGAATGATTTAAGTATCTTTTATTCATTTCAAATACGTTTTAACTACGCTATTTTTATGGTTGCTTTACTTATTTTTGCTTGTAGTGGGATTCTATTTTTATGAGTGGCCAATTTCAATCTTGATGAATTTCTCAAATATCGTTTGCTTAAATAAATAACTTTAAGATCCAGGAGTAAATGAATAGGTCTCACATTCACAACTCCGATGGAGAAGAGGATGCTATTAACAAATTTGAGAGGCTCCAACAGATTGAAGATAACGAGTATTCGAACAGAGCAGAGGCTTTCCTGCGAGCTTCACGAGGACTGTTTGTGAAAAATATCAAATTTCGATCTCACAGTGGAGAGTCCTTGTCTTATGAGACGCTGTTCACTTACAACAAAAATTTACGCTTTCTCAAGCAATCTAAAGCGAAGGTTATCCTCAATATCTTTCTGTTGGAACAATTTTTAATCTTATCTACTAGCATGGCCAAAATGCTTTGAACATGCTTGCAAAATCTGCCAACCTCTATAATATAGTAGCTTCGAAGAGGATAGTAACTCATCCACAGATCATTCAATCTACTATCACATATTTCTTCTACTAGAAAACAAAGCTTAAAGAAATCGTGAAGCTGGTGATAATTTTCTTGGATTCGAGCATACCCAAACTGAAGCATGGAGGTTGTAATGAGTTGATTAAAACCGTTGAAGATCTTGAAACCGAGCTTGAGCTCAAGGTTTTCAATATTATCGATGAATATGATCAAGAACTTGAGAACGAGGAAAATGAAAACCAGGAATCGAAGAGCACTCTGATCATTCAGTGGCATGACTTCAAGAAGTAAACATGACTTTATGTTAAACTAACTTGAGTAATTCTAGAGCCATATATAAAATTTTTGTTGGTGTTAAGTATGTACTCTCATCCATCGGGCACTATATTCACTTCTACCAGCTCAGTAAGACCTGTTGTACAGTCTCCTGGTTAATTGTGTTTGCTAAGCAGGAGATAGGGTTATCGGAGTTGAAAACATACATAGAAGTATACCGGCATTCAGTGAGTCGACCTCAGCTACAAGACGTTTCTCAAACTTCCAAGACTATACGGTATCTTTGGGAACAATCCCTGACGAGGAATGGAACGAGGGAGGAATAACGGGGTGAGATAACAATCTTGATAAGACCTGACTTTATAAAATCATACTTAGACTGTTACCAAAAAGCCTAGATACTCTTGGGGTTGAAGACGTGCCTCTCATCGAGAGAAAAAAAGATGAGTTGTTCAGTAACGTTCAATCAATATGGGATAATGTGAAAGCCACATTTCTCGAATATTTACACACCAAGACCAGAAGATGGAAGGCAGAATATGATGAGTCAGAATTTTAATATATATCGCGCAATTTCTAAATTTTTTCCTTAGAGAAAAAGCTTTTGAAAGTAAATCAAAAGTCAGATTGGAAGCTTGTCGGATATGTGGAGAAAAAGTTCCCATCAAGCTCATGAAGGATCATTCGATGCTTTGTAGAAGCAGATCGGAAATTCAGATGAAGATTACTGTTGTCAATTCAAGGATCAACAAATGCTGCGACAAGATTTATAACCAAAAAAAGAATCTCAATCTTACCATCGCAATGGAACAGTAAGATTCAATTGTTCTTACATGTGATTAATCCAACGATTCCCTTTGAAGAAAAAATATCACCAAACTGCATAGCAACTACAAGAAAGTCAGTTTCAGAAATGACATAGAAAACGATGATTTAACTGTTGGAAATACTCAAAGCTCACTAAATACCTTGTCTCCGACAAAAACCCAAAGCTCTTTGGATGCCTTATCTCCGGATCCTAATAACAATCGTAGGAGGGCGACGATCGATTCAACAGAGCTTATGGCGAATGGGCTAGATGGTTCCACTTCAAATTCAAATGAAAAACAATTGGAGCAATCTAGGAGATCATTTCTGGTGAACCAGAATTCTTTGACAGCGGTGATGAATGAGCTGAAAGAAGAAATTAAACCAATCAGAAAACATAGCGATAAAAGGCAAACAACTTTGTCTCTTCTTTCTACTGAAGAAAAAATCGAAAGTCCTACAATTCGCATACGCTCCCCAAAAGATGGAAATTTAACCAATGAAGAAAGAACAGAGAGTCTCAAAATCCATGATTCGAACGATGAGATCTCTCTATCTTCTACCAAGCAGCGGATTTTAGTGTCTTCTCCAAAGAATGAGAGCTCTCTGGAAGAAAAGAAAATAATAGAGAATGAAAGTCATTTTCTGAAACCTCCTACACTCACCACAAGCATTAGCGTTCAGCTCAGTAACACGGACAAGTCTAGAGACTTTTTACCAGAATCAAATTTGACCCAGAAAAGACGTTCTGCTCAATCTTTTACTCTTAAAGAGAATAGTGAGATGACCAAAGCCTCTGAACTTTTTCAAATTAGTGAGAAAATGTCCAAAATAAAGCATCTGAAAATGCTAGTTATGGCTTACGACATGCTCCTCAATTACTCCAATTCCATCTTAGCTTACAATGAAATTACGAAAGCCATGGGTAGCGTGTATAAGGAGGCGTCCAATCAAATAGATTACTGGATCTCAAAGCTGCAGAGTAATCAAAAAGATCCCGACAGAGACGCATTTAAGGAAATTGCCAGAGAACTTGAGAGAGAATTTCATGTAAGAGAATTTATGAGAGGTTTGAAGAAATAATATATCCTTTTGTAGGGAAAATTCCAAAATGGGATAAAACTTGAGAGTAAGGTAAGGGAAATGGAAGCTCTTAGAAGCCAAGCGCGGGGCGAAGATACCTATGAACCCTTTAAACCCCAAAATGAAAAAAAAATTAGTTTGAGAGGGAATGAGGAGATACCTTCCAATATCACGCGGAAAGGGAAAAGGGTGCTCACTACATTCTCAGAAATTGGAGTGAGACGCTCTTCAAGGAAGAGTATCCTTTCTAAAGGCAGCGTCAGGACTTATGCTTCCAAGAGTGAAGAAAAAGTGAAGAATAAGGCTCGGCAGGAGTTGTTTAAGAAGTATCTCCAAAACTTGATTAGCCAGAAGAAGCAGATCAAGACAAGAAGAAACCGAATGCTTTCTCAGCCCATGAAAGCATTTGCATGTAGAAAATCGTTGAACAAGCTTTTTAATGAAGATAATCCTGAGCAAGAGCAGCCATCGGGCAAGTCGATTTTTGTCGACGCAATTATGGATAGTGGTATTTCAGGCACAGAAGCAAAGAAGAATGGAGACAGTCTGGCTACATTTCAGAAGACCTTGAAACTTCGTAAAAATACTATAGAAAGAAAAATAATACTCATTTTTTAAATTGTTATTTTGGCGCTAGCTTCAAAAACTTTTGCTTCGAAAAGCTCGCTTGAATCCAAGGATAGCCTGGATGAAGAAAGTAAGAGTGATTCTTCTTCTTCAAGTGGATCCCGCAGTAGATCAAGTTCGTCATCTGGAACACTTACCATTACCTCCAATGATGATGACAATAATGACTCCATGGATTTCTTTGACCTGGACAAGCTCTCAGATGATGAAAGCAGCCAAGATATGTTAAGCGCTGGATATTATAGCGATTCAGCTACAAGGAAAAAAGCTCCAGCTATTCAGCAGGACGCGTAATCATATAGCTTCTCTCATTATCTCTAAAAGCTTGCTCAGTGCTGCCTTCATTTCTATCGATGACTTTGAATTCTTAAAGCCTATCAGCAAAGGAGCCTTCGGGAAAGTTTGGCTTGTTAGGAGGAAAGCGACAAATGACAACTATGCCATGAAAGTGATAGATTTCACCGATTACAAAGTAAAGCTCTAGAAATACATTCTTAGCCATTAACCTCCTGCCAAAAATAAAATAGCTAAATAGAAACCAAATTGATCTCCTTGCGAAAGAGAAGCAGATATTTGAGATGATCCAAGGCGACTATGTGGTGAAGGCGACGTTCACCTTCGTCCATCAATCCTATCTTTGCATTGTGATGGAGCTCATGACAGGCGGAGATTTTGGAAGTCTCCTAGAGAGATGTGGCTGTTTTGATGAGTGGGTCGCGAGGTTTTATATAGCAGAAATCATCCTTGCGGTTGAAGGATTGCATAAATTGAGAATTATTCATAGAGATCTAAAGCCCGATAATATTCTTCTAGATTCCAAAGGGCATCTCAAATTGACGGATTTTGGGCTCTCTGATGTCGGACTGGAAAATGAGAAAAGAAGAAAATCCAGCGTGTTGTCAAAATATCCTCTTTCTAGAAATTCGTTCCGGATCGGTTCTTTGAGCCAACGGAATTCTGCTAGCCATCGAAATTCTGGAAATGCGAGTGCTCAATTTCTGAAGTAAGTTGGATATTCTATGCATATAGTTAATTCTTCAAAGTATTTCGTTCAACAGTGTGAGAGCTAGAGGAGAGAGTCAAGGTTCTGAAAGTTCTGGAAAAAGAACCGAATTTGAGATTTCTGAGATCCTTCGAGTCTCAACTCGTACGCCAGATATTAAATTGAGTTCTCAGGCTCGAATGTTTGATTTTTCTGACGTTATTCGCCCTTCAGCAAGAACGCCGGATGTTCGAATTGGCCAACGCAACACTGTGTTCGATTTTGCTGATGTTATTCGGGCAGCAAATTCACCGGACATTCGACTTCATCCACAAAAAATGATTTCTGATTTTTCTGAAGTTAACAAAGGAACTCCGGCAAAATCCACTGAAAAGAGAATGAGTCAACCTAACAGATTCAGCTTTTCTGACGAGACTGTTCATGAAGAAGCTAGTAGTGATGAAGATGATACCAAGAAGCAAAGCGATAAATTTCAGACACCCGAATTCGTGAAAATACCTTCTCCTTTAACGGGGAAAACTCTAGTGAAAGGGTCTCAGAAACCTGTTTCTAGAGTAGATGGAATCTCTCGTATCTCCATCAGAGCCGCCAAAGAAAGTGTCCAGAAATGTAGGATAGTCGGCACCCCAGACTATATGGCTCCAGAAATTGTTAATGGAATTACGATTAACGATCCTGCTAGTGATTTGTGGAGCGTCGGCTGCTTATTGTTTGAATTCCTGACAGGTTTTCCACCATTTAACGATGATGATGTTGAAAAAATCTTTCAGAATATACGATTACGAAAAATTCCTTGGGACCTTGTAGAAATTGGTAAATAATAATATCCATTGTTTTCCAAGATAAATAAATCATTGGACAGGTTACGAAGAAGGAATGATCACTCCCGAAGCAAAGGATTTGATTGATGGTTTACTGACACTTGACCCGAAAAAGAGACTTGGAAGCCAAGACATGAGACAAATTAAGCAGCATGCATTCTTTAAAGGTATGTCTGAAAGACGAAAAAATTTTAATGATAACCTTTTTTCAAAACACAATAGATCTCGATTGGGAAAACCTGAGAAAAAGTCCGGCCCCTTACGTACCAGAGAGCTCAGGCGCCACTGATCTCTCGAATTTTGAGAGGCAAACAAATAAAGTTAATGAAGATGGCGAAGCAGATCCATTTGCTCAAAGGCAGCTGACAATGGAAACAAACGGCATCAATCCTGAAAAATTCAGATTCACTAGACTGGATATTCTTCATGAAGAAAATGAACGCATTTTCAAAGAAGCCGGGGAGGCAGATGAAGATGAAAAGAGTCGTGATTTACCAAAAAAAGGAGACTTTCAAAAAAAGAAAAGATGGTCGCTATTTGAAGAGGCGAGCAAAATTTCAAAGAAATAAGTTGTAAACTATGTACTTTCGATATGTGGATTGTAATGTTAAGATCTCATATGGTATTAATGTTATTGATAAAAATTATGTTATATCAGAGAAGCCATAGCTTAAATAGTTAAAAGTTAGTAAGCTACATATTTTCAATTCTGAAAATGCAAATGCGAAAGCGCTTCAATTGTTTTAGGTCAAAAGAAAAAATCTCATATACCTTCATGAAGATCTCCCTCCGAAAAACAAAAATATTAAAGCCTAAAATCGAACATTATCTCGGATTTTCTCTGTAACTATAAACTGGAGTAAATACAATCAAACAGTTGGATGAAGTCTGCTGGATATACATTCACGTAATAAATAATACACGCTCTGATTTCCTCAGGACAAGGTACTTTCTATGGTAGCCCTTCGTAATGATATTAAGGTCTCTACAATGCGTTGACTTCAAGTTCCTCCATGATATTTCTTGTCTCAGATGTTTTCACCACCTTGCTCCCTTCTTTTGAAAAACTTGGTTCTTGGTTATTTAAAATACTATTATTTTCCTGGTCTACTGCACGATGTGCATTGTCTTCTGGAGACAATCTTGTTTTATTGAATCTGGTAGAGAGTTTCCCCTTTTTATAAGAGGAAGGTGTTCTTTTTAAAGAATTTTTGATTGGATGGTAAGAGACAGGGGGTTTTTCTTCTTTGTGGATGCCGTTAAGACGTGAAAATTTAGTCAATTTGAAAATTCCTAGCGCTTCAGTGCTTTCATTAACTTCTTTTTCGAGCGATGAGATTCTCGCTTGGCTATCGCTAAGTGCTTTTTCATAGGCGCTAAACTTTCCAGTAAGATTTTCTTCAAAGTTTTGAAGCTTCAAGCAAAACGTTTTCAGGCCTGTTTGCATGGATTCAAATTTCTTCGACAGAGTAGTGAGCATCTCTTTCTCGTTAGTTTGCTCTTGAACGAGATTATGGAGGGTTTGGCTGTTGTCTTTCAGGTTGTTTTCCACATTCCCAAGTTTAGTTTCAAAATCTTCGATTGTAAGGAATTCTTGCGAGACACTGTCAAGTCGTTCTTGAAAACTTTGGTATCTCTCTTCTAACACTTGGGTATGACTTGCCAAAGCAACAGAGGGATCCGATCGAGTGAGCTTGCTCTTAATTGAACCCATGATTATCTTTGGAGCCTTTGACTATTTTGAAATTAAAAAATCTTTTTGAATTACACACTCAGTAACTGTCACATCCCGTCTCTCGAGATATTTGAAATTAATTAATGTTCTTAATCAATTTATTAATTTTCAACGAAATGTGAAAGGGAATTTGGCATGAATGCTTTATTCTAAAAAGGTTGGAGATTACTCTTGCATTAGAAATATATCAATATTGAAAAATCGCAGGTATCTCAGAATTTTGGAGCCTCTCTTTCTCTCTAAACCTCGGTAGAAGATAGGCTTGAATTAAGACAAAACTTATGCAAAATCTGCTTAGATTTCATAAAATTAGACCACTGACAGTAGTAACTTGACTCAATTGAAGTTTCCATTTTGTAATCATATTTTACAAGAAATTACCATTGAAAGAAGTAACTGCTACTATGAAAGTGAATATGGATTTTATTTCCTCTTGTACAAGAATCTTTTTCAGAAAACCAATCACAAAATACTGACATTTTATCTTCCATGTTACTAAGAAATACAAATTCAATTTGTTCAATTTCTTAGCAAAGCACAAATCTTAGGGCTTCAAACAATCTTAAAAGACAGTATTTCACGCATATAGTCCTGCTTCGGGAAATAAAAATGCTTCAAGTAAAGAGTAACGATCTATCTTCTTCGGATTTCTTGAATAAGTTTATCAACCAGTTCTTTCAAACCCTTTGGAACAGCAACTGGCACGAAATCAGTCCAATCTCTGTAGGTCTCGCTGTGTTTGTAAAGGAAGTCCATGCTAGATTTAAGCGATGGCTGCAAAGATGAAGCGTCATCTTCAAATAAAAACATCACAATACCCCAGCATAACGTAGCCACAACAGGGTAGGCTTTTTTGTTTGGTAGTACCCCTTTCTTCACAAGGGATTCTACTCCTCCGACAATGTTTCTGGAGAGGAGGTAGAGGATTATTTGATAATTTATGTTAGTTTTTTGTCTGAAAATGAGAAAACCACCAACACACCCTCCAATAAATGAGTGAAACTTCTTTGGCTGTCCTTGAAGCTTCTTCAGCATGTAAACGACCGCTTTGTAGATGAATACATAGAGTCCCAAGTTTTTTGCATGTTCATATGTCATTAGCCAGATATTTAGTATCTTGGACTTTAAACTCCCGCTTTTGAAGAGGAGAGTCATGACAATTGAGTGCATAACTCGCACTTTACCTCCATAATAGACTCCATTTCGCAATCCTCGCAGAGTGCTTATCCAAAAACCAGGGTCGATATCGTTATTCCCAGTGTTCATAGGGTGATGTTCTATCCAGAGAGTTTCGATACAATATTTTAATTAAAGCAAAGAGGAAATTCAAATAAATCAGGACAGAGTTTAAATTAAAACCATTACAATCTCTGCAATTGTTTTGAATCAACAGAGTATGTATTGGCTGAGGGAAAGGAGTTAATTGTAAAGCTTCTTCATTCATCTTTGCTCCGAATAAAAAATACTAACTTTCCCCTCTTGAAAATCGGTTAAAAAAGTAATTTATTTAAGCGTAGCAATCAAGGCTACTCTGAAGTGGCGTTAAGCACTAGCACATATGCTCTTTCTCTTAGAAGGCAAATCCCAGTTCATTTTTTTTTTTTCTTCAATTATTGAGTTGGAATAAAAGCACTATTTTTTAGAAGAATCCTGTTCAGATTCCATCTCGATATGGTTTGAATTTGAAAATCGAGTCATCCTGCACAGTCGCAATTTTTTAAATGATAGCTTGCACTATTTTGAAGTATAAAACGAGTCTCAGACAGGAATCCTCTTTATTAAATGACTCTGGGACAGCTTCTTGAAAAAAAGTATTACGTGGTTTGTTTTTCGAAGCACCTACAAATGTGAAAGCGCTATTTTTATGTGAAAACTTTCTAATCTCAATAAAATACTTCTTGATCAATCTAGTAAACAACGGGTATGGAAAAACGTGGGCGCTCCTGAATGCTTTATGAAAAACAATCGCATACTACTCATAATTATAGTGAAAAACATTTTTCTTCCTCATATCAACGAAGATACTCATTCAACGTGCAATTTGCTGATAATAAAATAAATCTATACTTCGATTTGACTTATGGGAAACTGTCTCGATCCTAAAAACAAAAAAGATGTGCAATCTCCGAAAGAAATAGGAAATCAGGTAGAAAAATCCTCGTTAAAAAGAGACATGCTACTCCTTATCGATCTCTCTCATAGGAGGAATCCAAGAACGAGGCAGAACAACCGAAAAAGCCTGCTCCTAAAAGTTGGGAGATCAACAGAGCTAAACTCAATCCAAAAGACTATATTTTCCAAGGAAGAGAAGGCGAAACTCTTGTGAAGAGACCAGGGTAATTCTGAAAAAGTCGACCGCAAGCTCACATGTTCATTTGCTCAGAGAAATTAATGGCCAGCAATTTGTCATTGATAGTTGCACAGTAAATATCATCATTCAGCTAAGCCATGAGCTATTATCACTTTAGAAATGCAATATTTATCTCTGCGATCAGAGCGAAACCGTCCTTATCGATGACTGTACAGATTGCAATATTTTCATTGGGCCAACGACCTCTAGTGTTTTTATCCGAACCACGAAAAATTCGAAATTTATTATTGCTTGCCAGCAGTTCAGGTGTGTTTGCTCCAATTGTAAATGCTGATTCAGAAATTTAGGACGAGAGACCTTGAAAAGTGTGACTTTATGTTATTTTGCAACACCCAGGTGATGATATTATTATTGGGGCTGGCACTAATTTTTAATAATATTACAATATACAGCCGATCATTGAATCATCATCTAAACTCCGTTTTGGTTGCTTCCAGTTTGCCTACTTTGAACTCCAGCGTAAAGAGCAATCACTGTGATATTTGAAAATAGCATCTTATTCTAGAGCAATTTTTGAAGGCTGAGCTGAATATCTGGAATAATGATTGGTCAAATATTCACAACTTCACAAAGAATGCAACACCTAGCTACACTTATCTCCCTGAAGATTTGCATCCATATAGCCTTATTCCAAAACTCAGTATTTTCGTCAAAAAATAAACTCTATTCATTGTTGTTTAGGCATGGTCACCGACTTAGAGAATCTTGAGGAAGATAACGTTACCATGATCGTTCCCCTCTCTGTTGGGCTTAGAGATAAGATCCACCCAGAGGTAGCTTCAGAATTCTTTATCCCAATAATCAAGCTTTGATTGCAACTGCTAGGAAGCTTTAATTTTAATTCCACCTGGCTATGAGAACCAAGCGGAGCAACTAATCCCTCTTGTTCATGAGAAAAAGGTAGACCCTGACAGCTACTTCTTCACTGAATATTTTTGTGCCTACAGGATGACCTTTATTTCATTCGAACTAAAGCCATAGCTCTTCTCCAAGACCAATTCGCAACACTGTTACCCCAGAAAAATGAGAGAGATGAATTATTGGATGGAGCGAAGATCAATTGTAATCGACTTCAAATTCTTTGCTTTTGGTTGATTAAAAATTCATGTGATTTAGATGGAAGAGATATGTTTATTTTAATGTACTTTGGTGGAACGAATCTCAGCGCGCAGCTCAAAGAAGTGCTGGGAGCTGCTTTCGTCGGTCGTAAATGCTACCATATTTGGAACAAGAAAGCTGCTATAACTCCAATCATCACGTTGGTTTATGAAACCTGGAGTGGAGAGAAAGAGCTTAAGAAATAAGTTAATAAGGCCTATTGAACCATATTTTCCCAAGCAAGCTTATGTAACAAAAAACTATTACAATCCTGGTTGTGAACCTCAAATTCCCATAAATCAAGAGAAAAAAACCTGAAATTTCAAATTTCCTTTATACTACAACAGTAAAACAACCGTCTTCGCAAATCAGATGAGTTTTTGCATTGCCAAGAACAAGCAACTAAGAGTTTAGAACATTTACAATTAACTACTTCGAAAGCCAATGGAATAGTGATAATTAAGAGCGGCAAATTTGAGTTATCAAACACGTTAAAAAATACAAAAAAATATAAAATATCATGCAAGTTGTCTATTTTAATTAATTAAAGTAGAAATCCATTTGTTTTGCTTTCAAATTTGAATTGGCTCCAAAAATATTAGCTTTTTGAATTTCTTGGAGGAACAATGGCAACAAGTTCAAACAGATACTTCAAACCATCTCCTTCTGCTTGCGATAATATTACGCTTAATACAGACTCTGGTCAGAGGACAATTTCACCAACAACGCAGAGGAAAGAATTTGGAAATGAGAGCGAAACTCCATCGACGAAAAAGAAAGTGCTGAGAAAAAACCACGGTGAGGAAGGAAAAAAGACCAATAGACCAGAATATCAAGAGGATATTGTCCCTAACAAAATTAAAGAGGCTCGGGATATACTTAATATGAATACCATTTCAAAAAAAGATAGGCAAAACGTTTCATTTCAGCTCGTGTCTGCAAAGAAAAATGGAGATTCTGAACGGCTTGAGAGAGATTTGATGAAAGCAGATTTTTTGCGTTTAGCTACTGAGAAAAGAACAAAAGCTATTTTATCAATCGATTCTGCGAAGCTTCTTAAAGCGAAGGATACTTTACAGCACTCGAAAAAATATGAAGAGTTTAAGCTGCTTTCAGGAAAAACTTCAAATGAATCCACTCGAATAGATGACTCAACTCCGGTCACTGCCAAAGGAACTAAAATTAAAGTGAGAGTCGAAAAAGATTCGAACAAAACGAGACCTGGTAATACTGAATTCTCCAACTCTCGAGAGCTAATTTTTTTCCCGAAAAATAATAAGATCTTTCAAGTCCAGCTGACGTTGGCACCAACAGCAATAATAAATATTTTGGATTTCCAAGTGAATATCAAGTGAAAAAGAGAAACTTTGGGCATCTTTCAATCATCCCCCAAAGTCGATATGAAGATGGCTCACCTCCTTCTCTTCAGTATGACAAAGCTCCGAGGAGAAGAACGAAAAGCGAATTTCCAAGGATAATAACGTTCTTGGATAGTAAAAAGCAGTGCTTGCGCAAATTTCCTCTATTCGCAGAAAGCGATCTGAGATTTCCGAACTCAAATATGCAGAACACTCTCCATAGAACAGTATGATTGAATAAAAAACATTTAGCTTTAATAATTCACACTTGTTTAGCACGCAGATGAAGATGTCGAAACTGATGATGAGCAAATAGATTTAGCTAGCACAAAAATATTTGAAGATTTGTTGGAAGGTTTAAGCGAGAGCCACAACCATAGAAAGACGTTTAAGCCTCGCTACTTCCGAAACCCTCAAAACCCGAAGCGACGATTCATGACCTACACAACGGTGGCATCAGAAAATCAATCTAAATCACATCATAATTTCATGAGCTCGATCAAAGACAGTTTCAGTGCGGCAATGGCGATTTCATCTGCCAGTACTTCTGCAAGGTCCATTCACTCTTTGAAGATCCCTGATTTTGATGAAAAACATCAAAAAAATATATCGTTTGATAGTATCAAAAATCGCATAGGACGATTTTTTAATTCATTATTCGCACCTGCCGAGTAAGACAATGTTTGCTAATGTTAAATGGCCTCTTGAGTGGTATAATTGGTAGTAAGAGGCCTGAACATCCCTCTTCTCAAGTTATACATAATTATCATGTAGAACTGGGAGGATTCTTGGTATATGAAGTTTATATTTTGAGTCGTGTTTGCATTTTTTGTGAACCTTAGTTAAACAAAAATTGCCTAACTATGATTGAGACTCTCAGAGTTTTACTAAAATCTCTCTTGATTATGTTATTTTCTCAGAAAGAAGTCAATAGCAATACTATACTTAATCAGTATCAAGACATATTAGATTGTTTCTCTGCACGTTTTAAGTTTCGTTGTTGGTAATGATACTTGCAACAATATATTTTGGTAAAACTATTCTGTGACAATAATCTTTTGAACACGATAATAATTGTTTGATTTGATTCCTTTCCTTGATATCGAAATCAAATTTTAATCAGAAAGGCGATATGAATAGGCATTTTTTCCAAGTAATACTACATTAATAAGTTCTTCCTCAGCATGCGGGGTTGTAGGTCACTTCATTTTAGAAAGACAAGGTTGAATAAGCAGGAATAAGCGATTTTCCTCTTACCAGCGGTTGAAAAATTCAAAAATATGGATAATACAGTATCCAAAGCGTGCTGTTAATTAATTCATTTTGTTTTTGTTTTAAGAATCAACATTCAATGCAATCTCATTTTCTGAAAGAATTCGAGGTCTTGGCATACTGTCTTCATCCAACTCGGAACAGCATATATTATCTCGCCCATGCCAGTAACGTGTCTTGCTGTCTACTAGCTTAAGCCCTCGTAGGAAAAATGTCCAGGAAATATGAAATTCTTGAGGAAGATCTGGCTGATTTCTCAATTTTGAGTCGATATGATGTCCCCGAAGACCACCTTGAAAATCAGAACCCTCGCGAACAGAAATATGCTTACATCCTGACCTACTATCGAAAGAAGCAATATCTGATATTAACCTTCCCATCATCTGCGATCGCTATCTGGGACACCACTAATGGAGGTAACAGTGAAATTATACTTTATGCATGCTCAGCAAAACTACTCTTCGTAAGCCAATCTGATCAAAGCACTAACTCTGAAGAAGAAGTTGGATTCAATCTCAGCATTTGCTATCTCTGAGACATTTGTAATATTTGCTCTCTTTTTTCTCGAGCCTGTCATTTGCTCTAGCCTCTCATGGTCTATGCAATCAACAATCAAGCGAAAATTCTCATTTCCAACATTAATGATGCAGCGACGTCAGGCTTTTCGGTGAATATCAAGAAAATCAAGATCCCTAAAAAAATTGCGATCAATGATCTGAAATGTCATCCATTTGACCCCAAATTTGTTGCTGCCAGTTCTGATGGCCTTGTAAAATCCTTTTTTCTCATCAACAAGTATGTTGAAACTATATAGATCCGAGTTGGGACTTCTCAGCCTTCCAAGTTCTGTCACCAATTATCGAAAACTTCGAAGGAGGGAGACGGACCAGTATTCTGAAGAGTAGCGAGCTGCTCAAATTGAATTTGGCTGCAATAACAAGTGTGAGTTTTGTTAATGATGGCCGCAGACTGCTGGCAGGAAATAGCAGAGGTGTCGTAAACTGTTGGGATGTCTCGAACTTGGGTGCCTCTCATGAACTGTTAGCTACGATCCGCGCTTCTGACCATGGAATTGTCTCATTGAGCTGTAAAAGAAGAATCTCTAACAGTCTGTTCCTAAAATTTCAACAGGGCTAAACTTCAATGGAGATTTCCGGTCAAATCGAGTGGCTGTCTACACTAAAGAGTCAGCAGCAAAGCTCTATAATTTGCGAGCTGGAAAAGATTCAGCTGGCAAAATAATCTACAAGTTCATCGAAGAGGGAACTCTCTTTCAAGCAAAAGACGAGATAAATCCAGAAAAGATGAACTTTGATGGGCAGATTGCGAATTTCTTAAGAGTTCATAAATATCATAACATAGTGTGCGTCAACACTCTCACCGAAAAGAAAGTCATCTATGAGAAAGAAATAATAATGCGACCAAAACTTCTCCTGAAACTGTTTTCGGTGACTGATAAAGTGGATCACCTTATGGACTATCCAGTAATTCAATTTTTCTTGCAGTTTCTGTAATTTTTATGATTCTTATTTCTGCTAATTCATAGGTGTTTTCTCCTCAATATGACCTTCCCATTGAAGCCTTGCTGCCGTCCTCGGACAAAAAGATGGTCCCTTGCTTCAACGATTTCTTCTATTTTGAAGATCGAGAATTGAAACATTTTACTCTAAACACCGGGAAATCGAAGATTCTCCTCGATTTTAAGAGCGCAGCTGGCCTTACAGGAGTAAAACAAGTCAGATCGATTGAAGTGAGACCTACAAGTAAACAACAACAACTTTCCATGCGTTTCTCATTTTCAACTTCCAATGAATAGCTTTGAATTATACTGGCAGTCTGAAGATGCTCTTGAATGGCTCTACTGAAACAAGCTATTTTTCACTAGTCCTAGATGTGGCAAAGGAGGAGTCTCCCATGTCTGCAAAGCTCTATAAATCTTTCGTTGGGGCTCAGAGCTTCTATCTTGGCGAAAAACACTTGTTCAACCCACCGATTATTGTTCTCGCAGAAGACCGCCAGACTCTTCAGCTTGCAATCGAGAAAGAAAAGCTTGACAAGGAGATTGTTGACATTCTCCCTGAAAATTATCACCCGAAAGTAGATTTGGGGATGAAAATGAAAAAGATTTATTGGACACCTCTCCGGAAAGGGTTTGTGGTTCTCTTCCATAGCGTTGGAGATAATACTTTACGATTTTCGTCGAATCTTCTTCCAGAAGGCAATCTCATGGACTTTTCAGTGCTCAAGCAGAATCCAAGCTTGAAACTTGAAGCAGATGAAAATTTGTTTGACATCAAATGGCAGGTAGAGCAATATTTCTTATATCTGAGTCTAAAGGTCCCTCTCTTCAAAGGCGAGATCAAGATACATTGATGATGAAGTCTATTGCGCAGCGCTGATTCTCCGAAATAAAATAATTATTATTGACCAAGCGCTCAATATTTTCAGCAAAGTACTGATCCCCCTCAGCAATATCAGGAGCAACCAGATTCTACACAGTTTTTGGCTGGGATCCTCGTTCATTTATTCGACAAATTCGCATGTGTTCTATACCACCTGCAAAGGACGTGATCAAATGTTGTTTTCTTTCGAGTCTCTGGAGAGGAAGAATGTCATTGTCGGCGCATTCACAGACAGATTTATTTTAGCATCGAAGACATACACGGTTTCGAATAAGAAACTTCAAATCATTCCTTTAGAGGTACCCTCAAGTTCTTTTTTCTCATGATTTCAGGTGAAATGTAGGCCAACAATGCTCATTGAGCCGATAATAGTCGGGTTTTTGGATCAAGTTTCTGATCTGAAGAACACGAATCTTGAAATCAGTGTGCTAAGATGTGTACTCGGGATTCTTGAGACATCACAGATTTCTCCAACCTTCATCAAGGCTTTGAATGAGGTAATCTTTGGTTCTCATTTCTTTGAATTTTAAATCGATAAAATGAAACAGTGTGGTCTATTTAATGCTTCGATGTTCGTGCTTAATGGCGACTTGAGCAGTCACTTGAACATTTCACATAAGGTTACCCTCATGAATATTTTGGGAAAATCCGATGATTTCATCGAGACTTTCTTCCCAAATAAAGCCGGAATCACTGATTCAGTAAAAATTTGCGATATTGGTTTTTAAAGAGTCACTCTCTTCATTACAGGGAGAAATCAACGTCACTATTCGCAAGCTTCTTCTCAATCCTAACCACCAACAGAAGAAGTATCTTATTGAACAACAGGCAAATGTGTTCTTAGAATCAGGAAAAATCAATGACTGCCTGAAGTAATTACTGTTAAAAATAAATGGGAGGTTTACTTATATCGGTTTATTAAATTATAGGTGTCTGGATCTTTTAAATAATTATGAGACGATTTCAGACCTCCTCACCGTCCTGGGAGAGCTTGACCAATTAAAAAAGCTTGCTGAACACTACCTCGTAAAATTTATTTTTTGGTACTCTCCTAAGCTATATAATATCTGTTATGATTGAAGTCAACAAGGGAAAACAACATAACTGACTGCGATTTGAAAGCCAAACTCTATACTCAAGCACAAGACGCCTCCAAACTTAAGATGATAAAAGCTGTTCTCAAGCATGGATATGATTCTGTTTGCTATGTAAACAATTCTGATATATCAATACTTACAACCTCTCTGCTATAGAAATTCCAAATACAACTACCTTCATCATTTGGAACATTCTTCAGTCTCACACATGATCTAAGCTCGGAACCAATTGAGAAAATATCTCAAGAACTTGAGATAATGGTATACTCAAATATTTCATAGATCGCTGAATAAACCACAAATAGGACAATCCTGGAGACTTCAGGAAAGCAATGATTGCATTTGGTGAGAAGATTTTTTCTCTCGGATTCTATTCCAAAAATGATGACGCATCATCTGAGAGCAGCCAGAAACTATTTCCACTTTGTGACGTGCTGAGTGATAATATCGTGCAGTATATGGGAACTGGATCTCTGGCAACAGGAGAAGACAGGTACAATTTGATTTTCTTGGTGAGTTATTGATCTGCATGCTATCTCTTTCTATTAGAGGAGGAAATCAGCAGGGAGATGACGGCGATTTTGATGGAGGTGATCAAGGTGTCAATCAAGATGAAAACGAATTCGCATCTCTCTTGAGTATTTGCTTGCCTTTCGAGCGCAGAGATCGATTTTTATTTTTATTTTTTTTGTTAGTCTATTGGAGAATTGATGAAGGCAAAGGGACCACGCTCGAAAATCTTGTTCGACCAGAGTTCACAGGAGAAATTGAGGTCCGTCGCGGAGCAGAACCTGAAGACATTTGGATTGCTTTGGATGATGGAGATCCGATGGAGTTCGAGGATAAATGGGGAAAGAAATGTCCAACTCAATATAGCATAGCGCTGCAAAGTGAAATCATGAATATCAAATGTGTTAAGAAAAATTGGTTCACTCCAACTTCGTTAACCAAGTTCACGTTAGAGCTCTGGATTAAACCTCAGAGCACGAATGGTATTATTTTAGAAATCGGACAGGGTATAAATTAAATCATTTGAAAACAACCAAGTCTAATATGACTATAACTACCCATAGGAAATCTTTTGTTTGGTTTTATGGATGGAGAGCTGTTCCTGCAAACTTCGAATAATGAAGTTATACCATTGAGCAGAGAGCAAGCCATCATGCAAACTCATATCGTTGAGGAGGACACAGATGAAATGGGAAGCGAAAAGAAGAAAAAGGATGAGCAAACTCACAAAATTAAAGTTAATTTCTGGAACCATATCGCTTTGGTGTATGATGCAAGCGAAAAGAACAAAATCAATTTGTATTTGAATTGCTTCCTGTCATATACAAGCGAATTTACTCTCCCTCAAGACCTCTTCCGAGATCAAGTCCTGGCTGTGGGAAGAGAAAAACTTAGTGCTGAAATAACGGAATTTAAATTTTGGGCTCAAGCTTTGAGCCTCGCTGCCATTAAAGATCAGCATCGTATGCCCCTCGAATTGGTTTACGAGAAAAAGAGAGATATGAAAATGAGATTAAAGAAAGTAGATAAATCCCTCGCATCAGGATCAGAGCCTAAATCGTTTGGACTCTCTGGACCGGGTAACAAGCAATTCGGTGCAGGTCTCGCAGGGCCTCCAGGCGAGCAGAAGCAGACTTTCGGCCTCGCTGGTCCTGGAAAATCAACGACTCCCAAAGCAGGTGATAAATCATCTTCTTCATTTGGATTGTCTAGTCCTGATAAAAGCAGTAAATCAAATTCGGATAAACCTTCGTTTGGGTTGGCCGGTCCTGACAAAACTCCTACAGCAAAGACGGGATTAAGTGATCCTGATAAACCAACACAGTCCTTCGGTCCCGCAGGACTCGACAAAACTCCTAAGACTCCTTCAGGAAAGACGGGACTGAGCGACCCAGATAAACCTGCTTCTTCTTTCGGACTTGCTGGTCCTGACAAGACTCCTACAGGAAAGACTGGATTAAGCAACCCTGATAAACCAACACAGTCCTTCGGCCTCGCAGGGCCCGACAAAAAACCTACAAGCCAGCCCCCAAAGCAGGAGTTTGGATTGGCAGGACCCTCAGGTCCGTCAGGAGAGAGAGTGAAGAAAGAGAAATCAGGAGAGCAAGAGAAATCAGGGGAGCAAGAGATAGAAGAACACAAAACTCCGAAGATTGAGAAACAAGAGAAACCAGAAAAAACAACGACAGAAGAGCAACCAATTCAAACCAAGAAAGAGCCAGCTATAAAAAATTTCAATGCGTTCGAAGATTTCTCTGGCTTCCCAACGCAAAAGCCAAAAAAAGTGAACGAAGAGGAAGAAAAGAGCAGTCTGGAACCAGTAACAAAAGAAAACGTAAGCAAGTCAGAGCCTGTTGGAAACAAGAACTTTTCTAATTTTGCGAGTTTCGACTCTTGGGGAGGAGGCTCAACTAAATCGACTCCAAAGCCACAAATAGTCGATCCTTTTAGTTGTTTTGGCTCAACAACTAGCTCTACAAAACCAACTGAAGGCAAACAAGGGTTCGCAGACTTCAGCTCATTCAACACATTCACGTCTCATAGTACAAGTTCAAAAAATGATACTGAAGCTGAACCCAAAAAGAAACCAGAGGAAAGCAAGGCTAGTAGCAACCGCCCATTAGCAACTTCAGCAAAGAAGGAAGGCCTTCATCTTGATCCAGCAAAGCTTGAGCACAAGCGTAGTCGCTCCCAAAACCATTCTCCAAGAGAGTCTGTGGATCAGCCAGACCAAAAAAGCACAAAGAACGCTAATCGGATGTCGGCGATGTTAGATCCGTCGTTCCACTCTGACGATGCTGGAGAATTTGAGATGCGCTTTAATTCTTATTCCGGTGTAACAAAGCATCGAGCTGAGGGGACTCCTCAAGATCCTCAGAAGCTCGGATTTGGATCTCAAAACGAATTAGAGAGTGAAGAGAAAAAACCTCTCCCATCATTTTCTTTTGCAGGCAACGCCATTAACGAAATAGAGATTGCTATTAGTATTAGTGAAAGCTTAGAAGGCGATGAAGGCCCACAAAAGTTGATGACTCTCTTTGAAGAGATGTACGATTCCTTTACTAAAGTAAACTTTCCAGAAACTGGCATTGCATCGTTAACAAAATTCGCATTAGAGAGAGCTGTCAAACGTCAATGACAAACTGAACGAAATTTATTTCGAAATAAGTATTTCTTACACTTTCCTGTCAGGCCATAAACAACGTGCTTCTAGGAAAACTATGTCAGAAATTCGCGACGAAAGGAGACAAAGGATCATTACAAAAAATGCAGAAATTAATCACCCTTTCGACTCGCTATAGGTTTGCATTAAAGATCCTAGGAGCGATCAAAGAAGTCTTGAAGAAGAACAGCGGAGGAAAGAAACTAGTATTCTTATATCTGATTCTGGTGAACATTGAGCTCAAGTCTGAGCACCGACCGAGGATTATCAAGGAAACGGTATGAGCAAATATACTTTGAGGAATATTTACACAACCATAATTTCCACTAGATTGAGGTTTGCTATAGGGCGAAAAATTTCGGCGTTGCGAAACAGCTGATTGCAGCTCTTCCCACACTAGTAGCAACAGTTCTGGCTTGACTTGCATATTAAATTTGTTATTGTTTTTACTATAGGACAATATACCAGATGATCTGAAAAAGCGAAGCAAGGAGATTGCGGATTCTATCTCAGATTTGAAAAGGACTGACAATACCAGTCTAAATCAAGCTCCGTGCCCTCATTGTAATGAACCTTTGAGGTTTGCTGGCATTTTCATGTGTTCCAATTGCGGAAAAGGAGTTCATTTGTGCTATCAGGTAACGAGCGTGATCCTAATAAAACTGATGCATTGGTTGAATAGACTCTGACCTTCGGCAAAAAAGAGGATCTGCTTAAGTGTCCCGCATGTATGGGAACCTTTAACCGCAAGGCACAGAAGGAGAAAGAGCTCTGCCCTATCTGTAGAACAGGAGCTTTACTGCCCATGTAATCAGCAGAAGAGTGGTTGAGTGAATAGCAGACACTTTACTAACAAATAAATAATTTTGAAAAAGAATACTTGAACTGAGGTACAGCTTGATAACACATTAAATCGTTAACTTCAATGCTTAAAAAATCAAGAAATTTGCTTAATGTATGGTAGATAGCATCCCTACTGTGAATTAGTTTTTGCAATAAAAAAAATTGATATGTCCTTCATGAGAAACAGGACCATTAATGTTAGAAGTCGGCAGGGCAAGATGCAATGACAGAACTTTTATCAGGGATAGATTAGCAGAATCTGATAATTATGGAATTCCTTTGATTGTTAGCATTACTCGGGAAATTCTCTTATTACTCGCAGACAAGAGAGAGAATAAAGTGCAGATGTGATCCCAATGCACAAAATAAGTAATCGGCTCTTCATGAAAGAACAGAATAAAACTGTGGACGATACAGAGATAAGTGAGGGAGTTGAAGCGAGAATATAATTATTATTGTTTAATTCAAGAGTCTTAATTATCGGAAATATTTTTTCTGTTTTAAATCTCATTGGTTGTTTCGCTCTTATAAACCAAGAAATGGGATCTCGATATTATAATCTTTTGAAAGAAACTCACCTGAGTGTAATCGACAATGAATATTTGTTTATTCGGTCTTCCAAAGTAACAAAAGAAAATCTACTGTTGTTTCACTCCCTTTTTGTAGAAGCGGCAAATCTAGCATTTTGGAAGCTGTTTTTCATCGCATGGGTCCTGTTCTAACCATTATGCTCGATCCGACGAAAAAAGTAGAAAGAATCTCCAAAGATTTTGGGTTTGGCTTGAACGTGGATTTTTATGAATTTCCTGGCACCTTCCAACCTCAAGATGCTAACCCCACCGAAATCGCTCTTTTGGAAAATAGCAAAATGCTGGTCTATGTTATGGACCTTCAGGTACACATACATATACTTGGATTACGTCATCTAATAAAATCAAAAATAAGGCGGAGCCATACAAGAAAACACTAAATCACTTTGTCTCGTTAATGAAATTTGCACTTAAAGTAAATCCCAGCCTTGTTTGCAGTGTATTCCTCCATAAGAGTGACGCAGAGACCTTCAATGACGAGTCCGTTAAACTAGGTAACTACCTCAAAACTTCCCAATAAAATCCCTGTCTTTATCAATTTTAGACACCTTAAAATCGATTGCAATAATCGTGGAGTCACATGGTCTCGATTTCATATCTCCAATTGAGTATCACTTCACGAAGTAAATACTAATATGAAAATAATAACTGAATTGTTGAACTATTATTCCAGTATATACGATCACACTATTGGAGAGGGTCTCAGCAAAGTCGTGCAAAAAGCGATCCCTAATATCTCATTGATTTCTAAATTACTTGACACTCTCACGACAGTAAGGAATTATGGAGAAACATTCTAATTATATTATTCCCAACGAGACGTGCAAATTTGAGAAAGTTTTCCTATTTGAAATGATCACCAAGACCTTCATCGCAACGGATTCTTCTCCCACAGAATCAAAAGATTATGCGCTCTGTCATGATATGGTCGACTTTGTTTTTGATTTCACTTATGGCTATAAGTAACTCTTTCATATGTTTGCTCATGCTCTAACAGGAAAAATATATTCTATAGCGTGAAAGCACTCAAAGAAGTGTCTAAACCTGATGAAAAAACTGGAACGACAATCAAGCTTGCGAACTCTACAATCTTGCATTACAAGCAAGTCGATAAGTATCGTTTACTCACTGTTGAGATTGTATATTAATTTTCAGATATCTTGCTTTGCTTTGTATCATGAGGGATCGTGCCTTCAAGGAATCCGTACTTGAATATAATACGAGCGTATTCAAAAAAGGTACATTGAAATTGTATCGAGACTGATGCTGACTTTTGCTCAAATAAAAGGGCTTACGGAGGTATTCGAGGACAGTAAAAAAAGACTATAATATTTCTAATATTCCAGCAATATTAATCCTATCAATTCTTAATAACTAATTGCTTAATGTCTATTTCGTAATCATCAGATATACACACATAATTTTATATTTTATCTCTTTCGTGTCAGCTCAATATCCCATAATATTTCATAATATTTAATATGCTGACACATCCAGAATTAATTTTTCACTCCTAACATGTAATATATTCCCATACTTGAAAACTCATCGTCTTGATTATTAACTTTAAGGTATTCTGTGTCAGCCCTGGCAACGAGTTCAATAGTTTACTGGGAGACATTTTTTTGAGAAAAAAATTTTCTCTTTGGTTCACAACCTCCTACCGAACTAAGTCAATCATTCTTTGTTGATGATCTCATTCTGCGTCAGATGTAGGTTAGAATTTGAAGATAATAACGGAGATTATCAGGAATTAATTCTGTGTGTTAACCATCTCCCCGTCTGATGAAAATGCATGTTATTGCTTAATTAGTAATGATTTTCAAATTCAACATTTATATAGATATATATGGAATCAACGAAAGTGAGAGAGAGAGAATTCAAAGTTCAACTCCCTCAACAAAACAAAAACAAAAAAAGCCACCCAGCAAAATCAAGTGTTGCCTAACCTCTCAGTACTGAAATGAGAATTTTGAAATCGTCTTGTTTTTGGGTTTTTGGTCTAGGAATGGTGAAATTGATCTTTTATTCTTTGCCTCGTTAGCTTTGCTACCTAAATTTATATATATGAAAAATTTAATCAACAATCTTCGAGAATACTCAACTAACCTTTTGATTCAGAGTTTTCTTGAATACCCTGATTTCCACCTTGCTTCATGAGATAGCTCATATCATGTGATTTTCTCGCTTTTAATAGTTTCGCTGTTGTTAACGATGACTTGAAATCGTTTGTCGGGGTGCTAATTGCGCTTTTAAAAGTCAGGGTCTTGACTCGATCTTTATTTGCTGATGTGCTTGTTGTTTTTTGATTTGAAAATGAACCATCTCTGTTATTTTCCTCTGTTTCTTCAGCCGTATCCACAAATAATCCTCTGTCTTTTTCTCCGCTACCAGTGTCAATGGACTTCATCAAAGAAGAATGAAAAATTTTCTTTTCTGTTAAAGTAAGCATTAGCACTTCAAAAGTTGCAAAATAGTAAGTCACTTGAAGTTTGTTGATCTACTGTCTCATTTAGTTTCTGGCCTGCCGTTGCAGGTTTTGAAAGAACAGTTGTCGTCGTAGTCGGTGTCATTGATGTCGAGCTCGAAGGAGTCCCTTGTTTTCTATATCCGCAAACCGTTCATATTGGTTTCACAAAATTCGATAGAGGTTACTTAAGATTATCTTGTACAACCTTGTACTTGGTTGAGTAGCTGCCATTCTTAAATGTGAAAGGCTTATCTTTGAGTAATTTGGTGAGAATATTATTTTTTGGTGTTGTGACTGTAGAGTAACTTTGGTTGGCTGTCTTGAAAAGCTGCTTGTGCTCTTGATCTTTTTTAAGTCTTCGATTCTTTTCAGGTGTTTTGTCAGTCGATGTCCTTGTGCGCATTTGTGGAGTTGGAGACGATTGTTCTTTTGTGCTGCTAATAAAATTCTTGCTGTTATGTGCATTCATTGAAACCTAGTTGTTATCATGTAAATACATGTCGTGAAATTGAAAGAATACATTTTGAGTTTTTGCTTCCGACTTGTATATTGCCGCATTCTGATAAGAGGTTTCAAGTGTTTTGCCTCGAAGCTCGTGAGAATCATTGACGCTGTCATCAACCTTTGAGCTATTAACAAAAAGGTCGTTGTTTTCAAGGCTCAATTCAGTCTCCCTAATTCCTGCCTTCTTTTCTTCGGTTAGTTGTTTGGTATTTGCACCTCGTTGTGAGTCGATGGCTCCATCTCGTTCATTCTTATGCGAAGAGTGGACGCGTTTACTGCGGCCTTGAAAAGGAAATTATATTTTGTGAGGGGACTCAGTATTTGGTACTTGAGGTATTCTCTAAAAGATTCACCCGCTCCGATTTAGGGATACTAATGCTTGAATGTAAAGATTGCCCTATTCCTTTGCTGCTCGAAACATTTCCAATTAATAAGAAAATATCGTAACAGTTTGTTATATTTACATTGCAGAGCCTTGGCTTGAAGATGGTGATATAATCGTATAAGGAAATTGCTTGGGTTTACTATCGTGTCTAGTTGAGAACAGGTTTCCTTTCCCCAGAGAACTTCTAATTGGTGAAGTAGCCTTGCTTAAAGCTTTTTTGGGGTTTGGGCTCTTGGAGGTATCATTTAATAATCTCCGATTTCGAGACTGGTCAAGGCTGCTATTAGCAGAGTTCCCAGCACTAAAAAATGATGATAAAAAGGTTTCAGAAGTAGAAGAGCTTCAAGTACTGCGCCGATGATATCGTTGTTTGAGCAATGACTCTCTTCAAATGATCAACTCCTTTAACGTGTCGAAGTTTCTCTTTGGTTTCACGAATTTTTCGCTCATACACCTGGAGGCATCCGTTAAGGTGAAGTCTCGATAAGGGTATAATAGGTATACTCGAGGATTTCTCATTACAAATCCAATCATTGCGTACAAAGGATCAGCAAAATTCTCAATTTCAAACTGCTCTGCGAGAACATCTTCTTTTCTTAAGAAGGTTGCCTTTTTGCTCCCCTTCTCAGCGTCTTCTATTCCGAAATACCAACAGTAGGGTAAATTCTCTAGATAAATTATATTATGAATCGTGATGCTTCGAATCGTAATGAGATTATTATGCAATACCTTCTAATTCTTCAGGGCTTGATTTCTTTAAAACGTCAAGGCATTCTTCACATTATTTTCAAAACGACTTTATATCAATGATATATTACCAAATAATAATTTGCCAACGCTTTTGAAACACTCTGGTATATGATTTAAACAGACCTTGCCATCACAAGGGACGATTCCAAGAATATCACAAAAGACTTGCTGCACAATATAGTTTCCATAAACAAGATCCAAGAAAAATTTTCCTGTAAGTTTGCGGAATTCTGAGATATCATTTAAGGTTGACATTGATATCGAGTGCACATACCAGCATCTGGGTCTTCCATATTTTTCATTAGTCTTATAATTTCACGCCCCGGTAAATATTTTATGATTTCTTCTTGTGTTTTAGACGATTCTTGGATCATTCTGTAAAGATTGCCAATGTTGAGAGTGTCAAGGAATTATTTACGATATCAGTGTTTTCATCGACTCAATAACAGCATCTTTCTCTTGAGACTTGAGCTCTTTGACAATTTTTTCAACGTTCATTTATTCTGTTCAGTTCCTATTAAATAAATTTATATATTGAGCAAACCTGAATCATCTTAAACATACTTTCTTCATAGTACTAAAATAGCCAAAAAAGAATCAGAAAAACACTAAAGTGGGCTTCTATATCCACGCCTCAGAGGAGTATCGCCATTCTATTTCAAAAAATCAAGTCCTAAATGATTATTCAGTTTTCGAGCATCTTTCATTATCAAATATACTTTATTGTCTCTTAAGATAGGGCAATGGGGTTAGCATTGTATCCAGGAATTAATCACCAAAATTTAGAATTTCGCTAATCATGCACAATCTGCATGGAAAACTAACAAGGTATATTACTAATAAATTTATTGCGAGTCTTAAATTTTAGTTACAACTATCGATCTCTGCCTCTTTTTTTTTTTTGGTTAGCTAAATTCTTAATTACTTGTAATCATTAAAATGTAAAACAAATCATAAAATGTTGAGAAATCATTCATTATAGTAACGTCCATTGAGCGATTTTGATCTGATATCTATAGTAGCTTATTTCAGAATGGACGTATTTTGCTCGGTGAGATCATTAAACTAGGTATCCAAATATTAGTGATTAAGAATAAATATTTGAGAATACCTATCTGTAGACTCGAGAATGTGAGGTGTCGGTAAATACATTTTCTTGTAAACAAAGCATCGAGTTGAACCTGGATCGATTTCAAGTTCGATATGTTTGGGTAGATCTGCTATGTCGTTTTTCTTGGTCGAGGTTATTGGGTAGTACAAAGTTAAATTTTCAATTGCTTTTAACTGCTTTTTCACGATGATGCTATTTGTCGTTTCATTTACGAAACTCTCAATGACTAATCCTCCGCTTTCATCAATAATTTCAAATTTCTTAATTTTCTCTTTATCACCAAAAGCCTTCTGCTTCCCTCTCGCTATCACTTCCGTTGAAAGTATTTTCTCGAGTAAATCAGGATGATATTTTGTGTTCACCCTCTCTAAGTTAATTCTTGTGTTTCCATAAAAACTCACTTTTAAATCGTGAATTTCCTCGTCCCAATCAGCAAGTACAATCAAGACATAGCTCCCTTCTGAGAGATTTATTTCAATATAATTTGATTTTGAGTTTTTTGTTGCTCTACTTTGTAAAATTTCATAGGATGCACCTGCATTTTCTCTCGCGAGTATGAGACGGAGCATCGGATATTTATAGGTTGGATTAGCGATAAAAAATCTTTTATCAATCTGAATTGCTTCCAAGAAACCCTGAACAGTCTTTCCTATCTTGAATTTGACTGCACTGAAAGCGTTTGGCAGATGACGGACTGAAATATCTTCATAGCCGTATCCATCATGAACTTTATTTATGAATGTACTGCCGAATAAACTCTTGAAATCTTTGAAATCCAACCAAATAAGTGTCGAGTCTAAATCTTTTTGAGCATCGTTTGTGTTGGTGCTGTTTAGCATTTGGGCGATTTCTGCTGATTTCTTTCCAAGCTCAGTCAAGTTGTTTAGTCCACTCCATGGATTCCGTATTTGAACAAAGCGTTGAGTAGTAGTCGAGTCAGAGATTTGAACAATTGAATAGGAGAATTTGGGATCTAACCCTTGAGATAACAAAGTTTGTTCCTGCTCAGTTGCAGGCTCCGCTAACAATATATGTTTGAGTTTATGAGCTTGAGACAGTCGATCCCAATAATTTTCGTCATCCTTTGCTACTGTATCACAAGGAGCGCCTAGAATTGTTTTCTGAGGGGATCCTTTGAATATGATGTGATATACCTGTTAGATCCCTTAAGCATTCATTGATTGTTCCTTTCTCGATCCTTTCATAACCATTAAAGGCTTTTGCCCATGCTTTTTCCAACAATACAGGCCAAACAATGAAATTCTTAGTAAAATTTAGTTGATTAAAAAAAAACAAAAAAACAAAGCGAAGCAGCATTACTGTTTCAAGCTGTTCTATGCCTCTCGCGTTGCAAAAGACTGGCACATATTTACCAAGAGTGCTTCTTTTGGTAGTAGGCACGAAATCATCAATGATGAATTCTTCCCAAGTTCCATCTTTGCAAATCTATGAAAATTGAACCAAACAATAGATTACAATTTCTAAAAAAAAGTTGATACCACTAGGGCGTAAATTCCTTCTTCATTAAAGGATTTAGTCTATATATCAAAAGGATTTTAGATAAAAAAAACTCGTTATTTGTTTCACCTTGAACAGTCTTCGAATGCGATTTGGATTTTCAGCTATTGCACTCATTGACGACAACAAGTAGTGGTTGTTGATTTGACCAAGTCCAGGATCCAGAGGGGAGATGTTCTCTATCAAAGTGATTTTGCCACTGCGATAAATATCTGAAACTCGTTTCCATTCGAACGACTTCCACTCATGCTTGGTCGTCTTCCGACTATTATTTAGCAGAGAGAGGAGGGAAGGGCAAAATATTTGATCGACGTATTTTTCCTTGGCCATTCGAAGCTCTTCTCGAAACTCATGAGTAGGATCTGATTAATTTTTTTGATTGACTATAAATAATGAAAGTAACTGCTACCTCCAACCTCCTCCAACATTTGTTTATTTCCGTCAGACTGGAGTGTGTTAAAGAATACTTCTTTTCCACGCCGAGGAGATTTAATGAATTGTTGATTAAAGTTGATGGAGCTTTGTTTCGAGGGTAGAATGCTCCCGGCTTCTTGTACTGTCCGGTTTTGGGCTACCATCATAACATTTTAATATCCAAATGAATTATGAAGTTACAGTTGGTGATATCATTATTTTGCTCATGATCCTTTCTGCCTTTTTTCAGATCATTAGGACTCTCTCTCTTCTGGCTCTGCTCTTTCTGATTCTGCTTGATTTTAAGTCAAAAATGAACTGATTTGCTTTACATTTGAGGCTATGAAGTTAGAATTAGAGTCCTTGATTTGAGTATCTGGAAAGTTTTCTTCTGTAATTGCCATGTTCTTGGTAGTTTCTGGAGAACTTTCTCTATTGTTGTGGGTCTTTTTGCTAGAAAGAGGATCATGCGGTGTTTTTGGGTCATTCGAGTCATAATTTGTGTTTCCTTCTATAACAGACAAGTCCTGCACTGTAATCAAACCTTTTTACCGCTTTCGTCCCATTTTGGAGATATGATACTTTCCTTATGATTCAACTGTTGGTTTGGAGATTCAGAATTTTCTCCCAAACTTAATCTTTGGTTGAGCTCTGTGTAATAAGTCAGTCATGAAAAATAAATCATTTTAATCATGTACCCGATTTTCGAGCTGATATATATTCATTAACATCTGTCTCTTCCTCGAGAGAGTTCTGTCTTTGCTTGAAATTGTAGAAAGATGGAATGCTCATTTAAAAAATCTTATTTATAATTTTAATCAGTTACTGCAGCCTAACTAAATCAAAATCGAACGATCTTATTTAACCGATCCGGGCTTATTATTTATGATGTTTTTTAAGCAGTATAAGCATTTGTTTTACAAAATGTACTTCAATTTAATTGACTCTTCTTGAGAATGGCTCTTCAGTCTTAAATTTGAATTTTGGTTGCTAGCAGCAAAATACATTGCTTTGGTTTTTTTGTTTCTTCAAAGAGCTGTCTGTAGGTTCAACCAGATTCCTTTCCATCACCGGATTTTGATCTGCTCGCTTAAATATTTTCATGCTCTGAAAAAATAGTTGTTGAACAAATCATAAAATTTCAATTTTCTCAATGTGGTAATGAAGTTATTCGGATCTGCATACCTATTTTAAGACATATTTATTTATCGATATTTAAACAATTAAGCAGTCTCAAACAAATGCTTAAGAGATTTTGAGGCTAAATTGGCTGGTGTTTCCCCAGCCTTGTTTGCTTTGTTCGGATCTGCCTTATGCTCCAAAAGTTTCTTTATGAACTCTTCATTCTCCAAATTGACTGCAACGTGCAATGGAGTATCGCCATTGATATCTTGAACATCGCAATCCTCATAATGCTTCAACAGTAAATCAAGAGCTTGTTCTTTTTCTGCATCCACAGCATAATGCAAACCTGTAAGTCCAGCCGAATTGTATTGTTTTAGATTGAATCCTAATTGGTTGCGATAATAAGTCAAATCTTGAAAAAGAAAGACAACTGACCCTTCTTTATCAACTCTTCAATCTTGTCGAGCTGCTCCTCCTCAATAGCCTGAAAGAATTCCTGGACATCATTGCTATTAATAATTCTTGTTAAAAACAATACAATGATAATAGGCTACTTCTCCGATCCTTCAATGGTGGGAACCTCTTCCCCAATCAGAGTTCCTTTACTTAATGTTGTTCCTACAGCTCCTTTTTCCATTTTATGTTTCTAACCATGCAAGTTCTATGTTAGAAAGAGTGCACAATAAAAGATTTATAGCTACCCTCATTTCTTGGTATTCTTCTTCAGTCATGAAAAGATCGTCTGGGTCATCTGGGTCAACTTTTTTCGTGGTAACGGGCTTCACATCGCCAAGAAGGTTCTTTTGTAACTCTATATACTGCTTCATTGCTTCTTCCTTGCTTAATCCAGCTCTACTTTTCCAAGCCTCCCTACATCAATAGATTAGCTTTGGGAACTTGACACAACTTCAGACCATTTAGCTGCTTCCGCCATGTTAATAGCAGAAGGCTTTGGTTTGTTATTATCTCCTACAGTCGCCTGTTTATAAAGACCTAACAATTCCCAAGATAATTCATAATTATTATACCATAGAACTGCAACTGCTCATCAGTCGAAAGTTTTCTTGCTTGGCCTACAATGTCGCAAGCCCGATCGAAGTCTACATGTAAAGGAGTGGATCCACTTTCTCGCTTCGGAAGTTTATTCTCGGTTTTTGATTTCACTCCAAAAAGGCTAAATATTCTTCTTCTCAAATTCTTATTTGAGAGGGCAACTACCAAGCCAGCAAGTGGTATGGTGATCAAATAAGTTCTGATACAAAATTATCAATGAAAGAAAAGAGAGCTGTGAAAATACCTGTAATCTTTGAGATATGTTGACATGCTTTCGAAATCAGATCGAATAAATTAATATCAAAGTCCTATAAAAACTGAATTAGACTCTGTGTGTGTGTTGGGGTTACTCTTATCGTATCAGCATCCTAAAATTGTGGAAAATGTCTAATAATTCTGCGGCCGGCCACTTGACAAAGATCGATCAACTTATAACTGAAGGAATTCTAAAGGCATTGGGTCCTAAGAGGAACATTGTAAGGCAAAAATCATTAATAAATTCAGATCAGACTCAGAGCCTCTTCAGCCGTGATCATACCGAAACCTTTGGCCTTGGAATTAAAGTGATGCAGTTAAAAGGGGCTGAGGGTTCAGGCAGCAAGTCAACTAATGTGACTCCAAGGATCAATTTAAATCCTCAACTGAAAACAAAAAAAGAGACAATGGCGGAAATTATGAAACAGATTGGAAGAACAACAAGTACGCAGACAAGAGTTAAACTTCCAAGCATTGCTAATAAAAACCAAATGGAAAAGCCACCACAGCAAAAACCTTCGAGGCCGATGATAATGCATGTGAAAGAAAAAAATGTTAAAAGAGTGCCTAAGCCCATCGCAAAACTTCCAACAAGGTCAAAATCTGAGTTCATCAAGAAGGAGCCTGTTGTCGTTGCTGCTCAAGAGACAGCAGATGGGCATAACGATAGCTCTGGATCAATTAAAATTGTGCTTAGCATCAAACAAAGCGGATTGAATGACCTTGGTTTAAAGACAGCAAATCAAAATTGGGAAAGTGCTCAGAGTTCTCGATTTAAACTCACAGTTCAGACTCCAAAACTTGATGATTGAAACTGAAATATTAGTACATATATTAGTATGGCTCAAGAGAAATCGCAGAGCTCCTATAATTTCAAGGATTAAAGATAAGTGCTGCGGCCTTTGGATTTGCTATAGCAATTGCACGTGCTTAAGATAGCTAAATGTTCTTCCTATATTTACTGTTTTCATAGGAGATTAATTGTCTTCCTATTACTTCTACAATTCAAGGTCTAATTATATTCCTTAATTTTAGACCCTTACTTTGATTTAGTCCAGATAGGGACTCCAGATCTTGCAACATAAATCTTCAATTGTTAACAAGTAGGTGCATCGCTCTGTAAATTGAATTTCTCTTGGGAAAAGAATAAGAGTGATTGCAAGAGCCTCAAAATAAAACGAAAAAAAGACAATTCCGAACACGAAAATTGACTCATCGCTTCTTTATACCATTATTCCAATAATGAAAATAATCCTTTCTAACTGGAATGCATTAACACAATTTTTCTTCTATTTCACAAAATTCAGATCTTCAAGGTAATAACCCATTCATTGAGTTTTCATTTAATATTCCTCTTCAAATTTCGGGGCCAAGTAGAATGTGAGAGATCCTAATTTGCCAAATTTGTACTCGACAAACAAAGGAACGTCTGGTGTCAAGGACAGCGTTACTTGAGCAGATAAATTTTGAGCTTGATTAAATAGATTCAAATAGCGAAGCGAAAACATTTGCTTCACCGGCTCATTAACCTCCAGAATCACTTGGTCTTCTTTTTTCCCGCCTGTATTTGCTTTCAAAGTAACAGTACCTCCGGCCTTCGTCCCTGCAACAGAGAATTTGATTGATAGTTTCGTTGTTTCTATGGTGACTATCAGAAATTGAAAAAAATTTACTAACCTTTGGAAAAATTGAATGATTGCTACCTGTCTCAGCAATTTGGCTGAAGTTTTTACAGATCTTAGAAAATTCTGCAGAATAAAGAGTGCAGATAGAACTGACACTAACTTCAGGGATGGTGAGTTGAAGAGGCTCTTGCTGCAATATGTCTAAAGTATATTCAAAGGTCTTCTCTAAAAAAAAAAATAAAATAAACTTCCATATATAGACCGCATTGTTACTGTCATTCTTGAATGAGAATCCTATTGTAGTTGATAAAGGAGGCACTGTTATTGTGATGGAGTCATCATCTCGAACAAATTCCAATATTTTGGCGAGTTTTTCCATGTCAACAGCAAGAGACATATAATTTGCAACAGTGAATAGGACAAATGCGTCTTTGTTAAGTTTTAAAACAGCGAGAGACACATGGGTGCAATCCAATGCTTGGAAAGTTAATCCAGTCGTGTTAAACTCCAGAGATACATCGTTAAGAAGACCTTTCATTGAATTAACCATCTTTGTTAATATGTAACCATGCTCTAGGATCACTTCAGCCATTTCGTTTTTCCCAATGAGTAAAATACTCTTTCCAATATCACTATTCTTGAGGATTATTTCTGATAATAAATGCTAGTGTGAAAATCACTAATTTAATTATCCCGCCCTATGAAGGAATAGGATTTCTTAGCTAGCATTTTGTAGGCGCTTATAAGCAGAAGAATAAGAGAGTGAATAAGTTAGTATTGTTGGAGAGTTTCATCTAAATGATGTCAAACTCACTGAGTTACCGAAAATCATTAGAAGCATAAATTGCTAGATTTGTATGATGAAAATCTTGTTAATAATGACAAACATCACATCACAATAATTTCTCTCTAATTCGTTTCAACCATACACAATGTTAATAGTTTTATTGGTTACGCAATATTGTAAAGCTTGGATGTTTGAGCCTCTTTGACTCACTCTCGGACCACGAAAATTAACCTAAAAACTCTTCCAGGAAGGATTTATCTGGCAAAGGGGTTGACCAGTACTGAGTGTCAACATAGGTGCTATCCATGGTATGCTCAGCTGTATCTTCGGTATTGATGCTTGATGGACGAGAAAAAGAGAAGGTTATTTGGGAGCACTAATTAACGAATTACTATTTTATTGGTTGCGCCAGCAAATCTATATAATTTGGAGAATCAGTGGAAGGTTCCTTCGCTGGTTCTGTGAAGCAAATACAATAAATTAAAGGAGAATTCTAAAAATTAGTACCTTGGGTTTGATCCTCAGCGCTCTCAGCTTGTGTGAACTCCCCAAAATCGTCCTTCTGGTTTTCATCATCATCTAATGGAATGATTTCTTCTTCAGGATCTCTCTCTTCCTGGTTGTGCTGACCGCTACTGAATTTGGAGTATTAATCGTATGCTTTAATAAAATTAGCATTACATGAGATCTTCCATGTTTTCATCTCGGGATTCGCCTTCAGTGCTTGATTTAACAGCCATGTGGCTAAGTTTCTGAGCAGAATTTAAATTTGTTAGTGACTGTTTAGATAAATAACCCTCTTACCTCGAGACTCTCGTCACCAAAATGTACATTTTCATCCTCACTATAATCTTCGCTGTCTCTCTTTGAGCCATATCCTGCAAGATCATGGTTGTCTTTCTTCAAAGTTTCTACGAGATAAAAGTTCTCGAAATGTTTCCAATCTTCATCTAAAATTAATCGCATGAATTATAAACCACATTTCCATTTCATGATTACTCTCCAATGCTGAACCTATCAGATCATCTCTCTCCTTCAACTTCTGCAGCGCTCCAGCAATTCGGGTGATCTGTCCTAGGTATCCTTTTCTAATCTTCACGTTTTTTGTTCTATCATAATAACATATGAATGTTAGCATGCTCTTCAAAACAGTAAAGGTAAAGATTTACACTCCGACTGGTAGCTGGGTTTCTTGAGTCATTTCATTAAGGAAAGGGATCAACTTTGCGTCCTCAAGAAGCTGCGATTTAAAGTTGTTAATAAATATTCTTGAATTTAACAAAGAAGATGTTTACTGCTTTCTTTAATACTTCCGAATCGCTTTCGAGAGCGAAAACGAAGATCCTCTCAATAAAGTTGTGAAGCATGCTATTCCATTCGTATTGTTTCATTAGTGACTGTAGAGAGGAAAATAATGAAATAAGGAATTCGTATAGCCAATTAGGTACCATGAGCTTTGTAAAGGTCTGCTTTTCTGCAATCACCTGATCAATTTTAGCGTTATTTAATTTAATCAAGAAACTCAACAGTTCCACTAATTTAAGACGAGTAGTTCCGAATGGCTTGATCGTTTTTCCATATTGAGTATTGAGGCTCTCTGCATGAAGCTCCTTGGTTCCATCAATATAGTCAATAATGGTGCCAATATTGTTTGCAAGCCATGCAAAGAATGGTTGGTCTTCAATGTTGACATCAGTTTGGATCTCCTCTGTCTGATTATTATTGATCATTCATTACTTTGAGTTAATGTCAGGTATTTATTATTACATCAAGATTGAAAAAGTGATTCACGTAAGCCATCACAAGTCCAGCCACATGCCCCATTTTCATGTCATTGGAAAACATGGCTTTTGAAATAATATCAAAGTTTTCCTTCGAAGTAATAAAGTCGACAATTTGTTTTCCTCCTGATATCGAAACAAAATTTCGAAGTATCTCTGAGATTATCCAGCAGATATTCTTTGTTGTCTGTCAATATATTTTTGCTTAAAACATTGCATTACAACGAGAAAATGTTACTTCAGCTGTGTCAAGACCCTTCTCCTCCAATAATTTTTCGAATAGTTTCCCGATAATCTCAAGTCTTGTTTCCTGATATCAAGGAGGAAGTTATTAGAAATTTGGAAAAATATAAAAAGTATTTACTATGTATTTTGGTTCTGAGTCTTCAAAAGCCAGAATTTTGTATGTACACTCTGCCAAATTTCTGTGGTCGACGTTCTTTATCAAGTTGTAGATATACTCTGGAAATTGGTAGAGAAATTCGAATAGCTAAAGTCGAAATATTTTTGAGCCACAAACATCTCCGAATTTTTTTTACATCTGATTGTCTGCGCAGAATCAAATTGTTAAGGACTTTGGCGAAATAGCCGACTAATGTAATATTGAGTGGCTCATGCTTCAGGAATGAAAAGAAATAATGAGCGATTTCGTATTTGTCAGCTTCAGGCTCTTCTTCTTTTTCTTTCACTTCCTTTTTTTCTTCCTCTTCCTTTGCGGGTTCATCTTCTTTTTTCACTCCCTCCTCAGCTTGAGCATTTTGCTCTGAGCTTTTGTCTCCCTGAGTCTCTTCTTTGTTCTGGGACGCTTTATCTTCTCCTGTTTTATCTTCTTTTTCTCCTGATTCTTCTTTTTCGATTTCTTTTTGTTGATTCGTATCTTGCTCTTCCTTCTCGGATGCTCCTTGATAATCGTCATATTCATTGCTGCTGTCATCATCATCGTGATCTCTCTTTGCATTCTTCGGATTTTTTCCGAAAAAAGAGTTCAATAGTACGTTTACATCTGACACAAGAATCTCCGATGCTGTATAAGGGAATCTAAAAGAGTTTCTTGTAAGATAGATGGATTTGATCTTCGTCTACTTGTAGCCACGTTCACGGTTTGAGTCTTCTGGCGGTTCTTCGATGACATATGTAATGATTTGCTTAATTTTGTCATCGGTGCAGCTATCAGAGGATCAGACAAAAAGCAAAGAGCGAGAAAACGATTACAAGTCAAGCAATTTAGGATTATGGCTCTTGAACTCGCTAACAACGTTATCATCTGCAAGTAATTGTTCGACAGTGCAGTTTGGGTTATTTAGCATCTCATCAAAGAGTCCTGATGTATGATGCAAATTGAACACGTTCCAGAATGTCCTATTTGAGATATGGTAACTGGAAATATAGAGAAGAAAAGAGTTACCCAATATAAGCCATAATTTACTTTTTTTTTAAATTCAAAAGGATAATTTTCTAATCTGCGATTTTTCTCAGACAACAGAGAATCGAGCGAAAACAAAAAAATTTTTTGCCACATGTCACTGTGATTCATGCATTTTGGGTTATGAAGTCTTATGGTTAGTATTACTGTTTATACTATAAAATGAGAAAACTCTGATTGCACTACCCTGACTCGAATTCAAACTTTGCCATTGATGAATTTTCGTAAAATTCAAAAAAGAGTGTAAAATCGCGTGAATTTGAATAAATAAGTCAAAATTAGTTCATTGGAGGAGGGAAGTCAATCAATCCCAATATAATTGTTCTCATAACACATTTTTTCAAAATTTAAGGCTTAATTCTCAATTATACACAATCTTCATGGCGAAAAGTACCAAAAAAATCTGCTCATTTTTTTCATGTACATTTGGTCGCTTTTGCCTTGACGTTGATTTGAAGATAGTCTGCCATTAACTTTAATTCGTAAATTGCTGGTCTTTATGTAAATAAGTAAGTAGAATTGATGAAATCATGTTATTCAATTGAAACAAGAATATGTTGCCATTGTAACAAATCTTCTAATATTCTGAGCCTCTTGGTTTTCAACAGTTTCGAACTTCGAAAGAAAGCTTGAGAAAAAAAATTTATTTCTTGAATGATGCTCAATTTCTGCTATAGTTATATTTGTAGTTTGAGTTGAAAGTGTGTTTTTTTATTTTTGAGCTTTTAGATTAATACCTTATCAGAAGTACATTACCATATCAATAATAAGGCCATGGCCTTTGTTCACTTTCTGTTCTTTAATTGAATATCATTGGGAACTTCTCAATCTATACACATATCTTTCTATCAGTGAAGTGTAGTATTATAATATCTTTTACCGATCTTACTCTCGAAGGAAATATCCTACACCAATATACCCAACAACAAGAGAATCAAAGAATCATCATCATCATTTTTCTCTCTTCGTGAGTTTATGTTACATCATTATTGTGATATAAAGACGAGCTCACTAGTAAACACATTTTCTGAAGCGAGTAAAAACATAAATTATCTCAATCAAATCGATTATTGATAAACTCAATTGGAAATCTGAAGATGAAAAAGCAAATAGAATCCATACAATTACAAGAAATTTTCTATATCGATAAGTATTACACTCTTCATTGGGGTTTGGATGTTAAAACAAACGTCCCTGTCGTCGTACGAAGTATTGATCGTCAGGCATGTGCAAGCATACAAAACCTTGAATCTATCATACAGGATGAGGTGAAGACTCTTCGACAGAACCCCAGCCGGAGCATCATTCACGTCCAGCAGATTATCGCTACAAGCAAGCATTTCTATCTTATCTATGAGCATTGCAGTTTAGGCTTGCTCGAGAAAGAACTTAAGCAGAAGAATTTTTTTCCTGAACCTGTGGCAATCTCGCTGTTGGAACAAATAATGGATGCATATGATAGTTTGTTGAAGGCCTCAATCGTTGCAAAATCTCTGAGGCTAGATAGCTTCTTGCTCTCCGATAACAACATCATTAAGCTATTCGATGTCGGATTGGTGAGGAATATGGAAAAATTCGATGATGCGTCACTTCAACCAAGTAATAAGCTGCTGCTTTCTCTTGCTCCTGAACTATTTCTTCACAAAGTGGCTGATTACAAAAGTGATTTGTGGTGCATTGGGCTAATCTTCTATCAATTGCTTTTTGGTACAATGCCATGGCCTGGATCAACTCCTCAGGAATATTTCAAATATGTTTGCAGTGGAAATGGGTTCCTACTTGATCCCAAGTTCCAAAAAGTATCCTCTGACACCTTGGATTTTTTAATAAAAACTCTTGCTTTGGATCCTGCTAAAAGAGCCGACTGGGCGACACTCAGATCGCACAGAATTTTCTCAGTGCAGAAAAAAAGCCAATTTATCGTTCGAGAGAGTGAGTTAAAGGATGAGTTAAAAGTAAATCCTGACAGTTGGCAAGCCCAGAGTATCTTCTTTACCTCAGATCCCCTGGTCTCTCAAGTCGATCTTTCAACACATCTCCGTTCCAATTTTGGCAGAAAGTCGAAAGCGCCTGACAAAAAATTAACCCCCGGAAAAAACTTTGATCTCGAAATGATTGAAGAAGTCGAAGATGAAGATATGAAGAAATCAATGCAGTCTCTGAAATCAACAGTAATTACGGAAAATGATCCTGCGGATCAAAAAAGGCTATTCAAACGATCAGAGACTATCCACGAAAATCCCTCGAGCAACACCCTGAACTCCAGTACGATATTAGGAAAAACCTCCATGAGGCCAGAACCGTCGAACATCAAAATGTATTCATCAGTCGCAGACAAAACGAGCATGCTCGAAAAATTTGAAAAAGAGCTTAATGATGAAAAGAAACCTCCTACTATGACTCAAACATTCGAACAATATAAAGAACGAATTCTTTATCACTTGGAAAAATACCATGTGTATTGTACAGCAGCCACGTCTGCGTGCAAACTCTTTAAGAATGACCTGATCATTATCCCATGTTACTTCCTCTACAAAAAATTCTGTCACCTTATCGAACAGCTCTATGACAATCTCCTTTCAAAAAACAACATTCTTCGACTATCACACTGGAACGAGTTTGTTGAAAGTGATATTTATGCGGCATTAGTCGAGATCGTTGAGGATCGACATACTCGAGGCTGTGAAATCTTTGACAAAGTACTTGAAGACTGTAGAAAACAGATTAAGAGCGGGTTACTTGGCATAGACGCACTGCAGAAGTATATCAATGAGTTTCATGATGATGTTTCTCTTCCATTTGATACTGTAATTTACAGTTATTTGGTTGGAGTCCTGGAAAACAAAGACTATTCGTATGATGATGTGTCTAACTTCTACATCACGAGACACAAAATTGAGATTGTCGATTGCCTTCTGATGAACAAGTTGCCCGATATTGCAGAGGATGATCTGTTTTTCGACCTTGGGAAGTATAGAGCAATTTTAAATCAAAGCGATATCAAGGCTCTAAAGGAGTATTACAACGGAAAAAGGTCAAAGCTTGATTTGTTGAAGTTTAATAATTTCTCAGTTTAATGTAAATTTGATTCAGGCCTAGAAATTTCCGAAATTTAAACATAATCAACTCCCGTTTCATTAATAAAGATTCGTTCACCAGCTCAAACTCAAATTGAATTTGATAAGAATTAGATGGCTTTGTGAAGTTTTTTTTTTTGTTGAGATAATGATAGCGGTAATTGTATCTGATAAAAGTTTTTCGCAATCCTTTCAGAGGATCTCACTCTCTTTCTAGCACACAGAGTGTAATTGAAGGGAATATGCAAAAAAACAAAACAAAAAAAAAACAAAAAAAGAGAACACAAACAACTCCTCCATAGAAATGTACCCATTGTCAAAGATACTCGATTTTAACCGAATGGAGAGGGATATCCATAATAATTATAATCCAATGTCAGATAATATAATGCTCTGTTTTGAGTGTATATCCTCAGTTTGATTTAATTTCTTTAACGGTAATTCTAACTTCCAATATTTTTGTTAGCAAAATTCTTTGAATAATCTTTATTTACAGAATTGATTTCGCGATGATAAAAAGTCGCTTTGGACGAGATGATACTCACGATGTGGGAGCGAGAGAAAAAATCTCTGGAAGTGGTAGACAAGCTTACGACTTAGACAGTAATGACAGCAAGCTGCATGGAGGATCAAGGGCAGGCAATCAGAGGTGGGGTGATAACTCTGAGCAAATGATCATCGATAGTGGAAGATACGAACCCAACGAGAGCGACCGTCAACAGCAGCCTGTGTTTCAGAATCAAATCTTTGGTTTAGATAATGACCATAAAGCTTCCTTCGGCAAGGCTACCATTAATGGACGAGTCAGTCCATCACAACATAAAATATTCTCCCCTGAAAACGATGTGACTCCAGAACCAAAGCGGATGCAGAAAGCAGACGATCTCATGTTTGCTCATGAGAGCCAATCGAGATTGCAACCAACAAAGACTTTCCGACTCGGAATCGAAGATCTGATCAGCAGCAGCAAAAATACTGCAAATCCTCTCGATTTCTACGAAAAACTTGAGCATAAATCAGATCTGCTATTAGAAGAGATGACTAAGCAGATAAATAATCTTAAAAATGTTGAAACTATGCCGAACGAGTTCGAAAAAGAAACAAAAAAACTCAAAAATCAAATGTATCAGTCCCTTGAATACGTGAAGACAAACTTAGGACTCAATAATCTAAAAGAGATTAGTAGCACCGTTTTTACTGAGATTGAAGAGCTCTCGAAAAATTGCGTTCCTTATAAAAAGAAGGCTGAGGAAGCACGACAGATCCTTAAAACATTAAGAAATACGTTTCCAGCCAGCACCCAAAGGTATTCGATAATACCGAATATCGATAAAAAAATTGAGAGTCTAATTTCCGTGATAAGCAAAGAACAGCTCGCAATGACTCGCTTTGTCGATAACTTCAAACTTCAAGTAAAGAAGGAGCCTTTTTCTCAAAAAACAAGGGATGCAGCCCAAGATTTACTACAGCGGATGCAGAAATACGAACCTACTTTCAATGAAAATCAAAAGGAGATCGAAATAATTTTTGCTTCTCAAGCAGATATTTTGGAGGAGGAGGCTAAAACTATCGAGCAAGAAGCAGTAATGTTTTTGGAATCAGTCGAAAAGATTAATGAAGGAAGAGCCCAGTTACTTGAAGCAGCAGCACTGGAAAAACCGCTTCGCTTAATGGATGATGAAATTAAAGACACGATGAATCAAATGAAGAATCTATTTGAGGTTACGGATCATCCTAGGTTTCCAAGGTGTCCAACGCTTGCTAAGAAGCGAGGATTTGATAATCTTGTCTACACACTTGTCCAGAAAGGAGAGCAAGAGCATGCAAAGATCCAAAGAGTAAAGACACATATGAAGAACTTGATAGATTCTGAACGAGGAAAAAGCTTATACTTTCAGAACCAAAAATATCAGATCCGTGACACAATCGACCTGAGAATCCGTGAATTAGAAGACCACCTGGATACAAATAAAAATCTCTTGAATATGGTTAAGAAAATCGAAAAAGAGGAAGCAGAAATATTAAACCATTATGCTTTCTCTAAAGAGTTAAATTATGAAACCGCTGCGGCTGCAGCTGAATCAATGTTCAGAAAGTTTGCCCAAAGCGATATTCCTCCCGGAGAGCAGGATCTCAAAGAAATCAATAAACTGGCTGCCAACTTCAACATGCTCCAAGCAGAATTCAAAACCATCAAAAGCAGACTCGATAAACTCAATCTCCCAAGATTCAGAGGAGTGCTAGGAAATGTGTTTTCAGCCTTTAATGAGAAGATTGATGTGATCATTCAACTCTGTGCTCAGAAAGTTGATCAGCTACTGAGTTTAAAAGTTGCTGACTCAAATGTCGTTTCCGAAATCGAGAACTTGAGCATAGAAAAAGAATTAGAGGGCTATGAACGGTACCTAGACAGAGTCACAAATGATTTGTCAACTTTAGACTATAATCTTGCAGATGATCGAGAAAATGACCGAAAGAAGCTCGAAAGTATCCTCAAGAAGAAAAATTCTCAGTTGCAAGAGTCGCTACGAAAATGTCGAAATGAGGAAATTAAGAAGAGATACAAATTTCTTGTGGAGAAACTCAAGAGCAGCATCAATGAAATTGAGATACTAGGAGAGATTATCGAGAGTGGGATGCATATTGTTGATGTCTTGCGTGAAACAAATACTCCTGATATTTATGGGAATCCAAGGATCAAGGTGATGCTCACGGACAAGACCGATCGGCTCCGACAAATCACGCATCGTTTAGAGAGGATTTTAGCTGACAGGACTGTCGAGTTAAATCTTGGCGTCCTTCCTAAATTCACCATCAATCAAAATCAAGTGTTTATAGATATCTTCGATCGGCTACTGGACCACTTCAATAAAGAAATCCCTTATGTCCTGAAGAATGACCCTTCGAACATCGAGCAATATCATCTGAAATTCAAAAAGAATCTTAAAACGGATCTCGATAGAGTCGATAAGGTCAACTTGAGAGCAGTGAATGCTTTAAATGGATTGACAAAAATCTGGCAGAAAGGCTTGAGTGAAGTAAAACCACACAAGGATGACCCAAATATTCTCTTAAAGAGCTATACTAACGCGATGCAGGACATATTCAACACAAGTTTTATATATCAAATCGCTGAATATTCGGTCATGATACCCAAAATAAATTTCCTTTTGGACGAGATCGAAGCGTCTTCGATAGACTCTACAAAGAAAAAGCAAATGCAGAGCGAGCTCCAGTTCATACAAACAGTCTTTGGAAAGGTTAACGAGAAGCTTTTCAAAGAGTTTCTTCTGATATCAAATCCCCTCTCAGAAGGTGGATCTCATGCTGCCACCCAAGTAAAACAGCGAATTCAGCAAGTGTACACGGTGCTAGATGATACTCTTAATCCTCATGATGCTAAGTTGAGTACCAGCGAGTATTTTGGAAAGCTTACAAACTGGAAGTCCATGCTACTAAGCTTGCTTGAAAATCTGAAACAGTATGCTAATAGTATAGTACAGGCTACAACAGTTTTAGAGGCTAAGACTTCAGAGCCAACTCTCAATTTCTTGAGTGTATTAAAAGCACTCAGCGAATTTTCAACCACTGTAGAAAAATCAGCGAAAGAATGCTTGCAGAAATGCAGTAAATATAAAATTGAGCAGTCATGGCTTTGTCCGAAACCGGAAGAGTTTAAGTTGATTAAAGATTTTAGCGCAAACCTTGAAAGCTTTGAAAATGCGAAAGGAAGATTGAAATTGCTGCTCACTAAGGCGAGAGATAATTTCGCATCAGCCTCTAAAGAGGAATTGAATCTCGTTTGCGCGAAGGCTATAGAGTCATTAAATAGTTTACAAGAGATAGTCACGAGCCGATGGCTTGAGCAGGCATTTAGAACCGGCTTGCAAAACCGCTTTTCATCTTTTGATACCCTGAAGAACAATGTTCCTAATTGGCGCCAAGCTATCAAAGATCTTTCACTTGAAATAGGAAATTGGCAGATGGGAAAATCTGACAAATCTTCAGAACTATCACTGATAAATTCTATGATTAATAATATTGAGGAAAATATGTCATATTGATTGCTTGAGATCTCAGCATTTCTTTTCCGAACTCCAAAATTTGTTGCTTTGGTTGTAAGCATAAATATTTTCTCTCATTTTTCGTAATCCTTTAAAAAACAACAAGTGAAATCAGCTCAGTTACCATGAGATTGTAAGCTCGAATCCCAGGCAGACACCATGATTTTCGAGATCCGTAGAATTTATCCGAATCTTTATCAGTTGAATTGCCACAGCAATCGTTCATCACACATAGCATTAGATCTCAGATGGTGTTGTTATTAAGATTCAATGTTGTGAAGCTAGCATGATTTTTTTTTAAATCGGTTAGATTCAAGCCTAATTTTTTTGGTACTTACAGAGGATCTCATAACATTTTTTTTTCAGAACAAACCGAAATGTGTATTGGATATGTAGCATTAGAATTGAATCTTAGATTATTTTTCTAAGGTCTTGAAGACATTCTTTAGCTTCTGTAGTGGTTAAGAACCCTTCAATCTGACCTAGAACGGTTGGTAAACCAATAGATTTAGCATTGGATTTGAGAGAAGGCTCTCTCACGAGCAGGTTTCCAAAGGCCATCAAATACTTACCGATGTTATCATTCTCTTGCTCTTGAGCCAAGAATTTTCGACCAAGCTCAAGCAATTTTGGGCATTTGTCAGAACCTTTCGACTCGGGGTAAAGCACCGAGAGGTTGAACACGAGTGTTGAAATAGCATTTCTCAACAATTTGTTTGATAAGTTCTGAGTTGTCAATTTCTCAAGAGCATCAAGAACAAGGTCACCGTTATTGATAATGGAATATCTGTTACTCGTGTGTTTAGCAAGGTTGCAAAGCGTTCTCAATGCCATCGCCTTTGCAACATCATTAGGATGTGAGCACGCGAAACCAGAAAGCAATGAAACGAGGCTATAGCCAGCGTCAACTCCTGCAAAGAACTTTTCAGAATTTGGATGAAGTACAACTAATCTGAAGAGATCAAGGACGGGAAGAATGACATCACCAGGCCACTTTAGTAATTTTTGAGTGAGAACCACAGATTCCATGTCAGTGATTGATGAAGAGTGATAGAGCTGGACCCCTTTAAGTGTCTCAACCAAGCTCAAAACGGCTTTCTTATCTTTTTCCTCCAAATTAAGAGTAGGATCGCTGACCTGTGTCTCCAGCAACTTCTTTGTCATCGCATCGAAATTTCCTCCTTCGAAATAGATCGGTTGTTTTGAAGGGAAGTAATTGGAGCCAGTAAACTCTTCTACCATGAAATCTTGCTTGATTTGTGAAGTTTGCTGCTGCTTCTGTTGGACTGGCTTGCCACCGCCTCGAGTATTCTTTCGAATGAAAGTGCAAATTTGTTCGAGATAGCCCTTTTGTAGACCTTCCTTCACCAAGAACTTTTCAGCAACTTCCAGAGGATTATCTCCTTCGTTGTAAGGAAGTTTTCTGGGCACGCCACTGTCATCCTCAATATCAAACACGTAGTCGTACTCTCCTGCGGGGAACCATTTGTCTCCTTCATAGTGTTTTTTAGGTGGTCCTGAGATAACCTCGCCGATTTTTTCCCAGTAGTTGCCTGAAGCCTTCCAAACGTAGGCTTCTGGAACACCTTTCGTCTTGAAAATCTTCACTTCTCCATCTTTCTTTCCTTTGATTTTCTCCATCTGACTTGAATCTGGAAGCTTAGCTAGCTCAGCCTCACTGATACCTTCAGGTCCTTGCATATTGGCAAGTGAGCTTTGACTCTCAAATTCGTCGATTTCTTCTTTATCAGCAATCCGTTTTGGGTCGCTGGAGAACACGCGGGTAAAACCATCAGCACAACCAGTCAGAATGTCTCCATCAGAGTCTGCTCTGACAGCCCAAACTGTTCCAGGGTGAGCCACAGTCTGAATGCAGGCTTCACTCTGCCATACCTTTATCGTCTTATCGTCGCTTCCGGAAACAACGATGCCTTTATCAACGATCGCACAGATAGAGAAGATGAATGCAGTATGACCAGTAAATGTGGTAATCAGTTCTCCATCGAGGGACCACAACTTGACGATTTCATCATTGGAACAAGAGAGGAAAGCGAAGTCGCCATATTTCTTGAACTCACGAATGATGTCTTCATGAGCGACCTTTATTGTCTTCGTCTTTTTGCTGCCACTCCAAAAGTGGATATTTCTGTCCTGTGAACCAGTGATAAAGCGTTCGTCATCGATAGCGATGGTAGAGACAGCGTGGGAATGACCTTCTAACTTATAAAGGGCGGTTTGGGTGTCCAAATCCCATACTATTGCTGTTCCGTCCCAGGAACCGGAGATCAAAATTTTGCCGGAAGGAGACTCGGAAATAGAGTTAACCGCACCGGTATGGCCTTCAAGGATTCCTTCTGGGTTTCCTAGCAAATCAAGAAGGAAGATTTTACTGTTTTTGGCAGCTACAATGAATCCTTTTCCAAATCCTCGTACCAGGGTGGCAAAAATGTAGTCTTCAAAAAGATCGATTTCATTCTGTAGGATGTATCTGCCGTCAACCTTTTGGAATATCTTGCAGGTTTTGTCGATGGAGCCGGTGATAGCCCATCCATAGGCCGCATCTAGAGCACGCACAGCTCCTGCATGAGGTTTTAGTGCTTGAGACAAATGAAAGTTTCCGAGGCTTTCCATTAGATTTTTTTTCGTAATTTGTTGTAGCAAAAGAAAAATTATATTTCTAATGTTCCAAATCCTTAGATAATGTAGGCAATTATCTGTTTGAATTAACTTTGGATCTAATCTCATTATATTTAAAAGCCTATTTAATTTTTCATTGATGCGGTTGCCGTCACTCGTCAGAATTGATTGATAGCATTAGCCTAGGGGTACTTCGTAGGTTTAGTGGAAACATGAAAAGGTTTAGATAAAAGCAGCGCATAAATAATGCATGAATTATGGCTCATATTGCATTGTGGAGTGTGATTCGGATGGCGAGGCTCTTTACTAACTGACCGATCAAGTTTGAGTCGCCATATTTTCGGTTACATCATCAGCCTCAGGATGCTGAGAGGAGTTGACTCAGGTGCTTGCTTGATGCTGATGCGTTTAAAGAGACAACTATAGCAAATAAAAATTCGTTTTCACGAAGACAGCTATTTCTTTCGCAAATTTCGATAGCTTTGGATATTCTAACTACGGTATTTTGACTTCTTATGAGGTGCTAGATTGCAATCAATTACGACTTTATAATTTCTTTCCAACACAACAGGTCATTTCAAGTACAAGAATGCTGTGTTCTCACAGCCTATGAATTTTCTTAACAGTTTTACTTTATATTTGAGAAAGTTGACATTGTACTCGTCATCATTGAAGTCGTGGAGCTTGGAGTAGAAGTGGTTGTACCTCCGGTAGCTGAAGCTCCACTAATAATTTTCCATAACTGTTCAACGGTCACTCCTCTGGGAGGCTTCTCGATCGCCAATCCAAGTTCAGGAGAAAACATAATCTCTTTAAGGCCCTAAGTTGTGTTGGTGAAAAAAATCCTTCATTGAAATTAAAAAATTTACTTCTGATTTCTCTTCTGATGTCAGATAGTTCGACATATGAGCCTGACGATCATTATACTCTGACTCGATGATCTCAACATCTTCTTCTATTTGTTTAACCTTCACTTCTTCGATGGGTTTCGTCACCTCTTGGATGTTTGCTTCAACACCGAATATTGGGTTTTCGAAATGTATTTTATGGATCTTAACGAGCTCAGTTAACATAACATCAAGATTGTCGCATTGGAATCCTAGCACATAGTTTCCACTTAATTGGGAGGTTTCGACAACCAGGGCCGTGCCGTGTTTGGATTCTCTCTTTTTGATAACTTTGATCTGGATGTAAGGAACACTGACATTAAAGTTTTCGCTCAAGTTTGCAAACCACACAAGTCGAACATTCGTCACGAAAAACACTCCTACGTTGCCCTGATCAGCTGAAAGGTTCCACACATTCGTATATCGATTGATAATCTTCTCCTGAGGCAGCAAGATGAGATTCTTGTCTTGAATGATTGCCGAACGGAGCCTTAGATCTCGATAAAGCTTTGTTGTTTCGTATGATCGACAAACTGCTTGAAATGTAGCGTAGAGTTTCTGTGATTCGTCCAGCGCCGAACTAAATATAAACTCAAATTTGCTCTGCTTGTATTTACACCGAAGATATAAGGATTGGACACTACCAGAATTATTTGAAACTGATATTTTGACTACGATGTTTGCGATGCAGTCGTAACCGATTGAGAGGTTGATATGGCTGTTTGTGTCTGAGTACCAAAGAAGCCTGAGGTTAGTGATTTTGAGTGTGCCCGTTTCATCCGGATTTCCTTTAGTGTCTTCAATATTCTTTATGGACTCAATGACAACCTCTCCTTTACGAGTCGCCATCTCTTTGTTGGAGACATCGAATCGGATCTCCCGATCTTGCCAAACCATTTTATCTTCCATTGCTCTAAAGTTTCTATTCCAAAATCAAGAAAAGTAGCAACAATTATTATTTTATAAAACTTAATAGATGCTTTCAACCTTCTCATAGTTGCTTCACCAATAAAAACTGATACCGATGAGGGTGATGCTTATCGTTCGAGCATTGTTAGTTTACAATTCACGAAGACAATCCATGATTATTTGAACAACCACTTCTGAGACATCTTGAAATCATAATATTGGACAGTTCGTTCCCTAACTTCATCTACTTTTAGTTGAAAAGTCAATTTTTTCTGTGTTATAGTCTGAGTTATACAATGATAATATGATTATTATTTGGCTGTTAGCAACAGTAAGATATTTTATTTCAATTTTTCTTATATCTTCTTCTTCGCTCTCATACCAGACTTCTCTTAATTTTGCGATATTAGATTGAATCTGCCTGGTTATTGGCGGGACTAGAGACTAAACTATATGTTTTGCTGGCATAACTGTTAATGTTGCGCAAGGATGATATTCAATTTTTAAAAATTTTGAATTAAGTCGGTAATTAATCGCTCGAAAAAGCAAGTAAACAGCACACATTTTTAACTACTTTTAAGTTCGTTTAAATCAAATATTCAAATTAAAAAAAATCATTTTGAAATGGACATTAACGACCTTGTGGGAAAGTTTGACCATGTTCCAAACAAGTGGGGCAAGAAGGAGATAGAAGATTGGCTGGATTTGATAAATATGGGTGAATATAAAATGACCTTTGGTAAACAACAGACTTCCTAGCTCCTAGCTGACTTTTTATCAATAGAAGCGAACAAGATCGATGGGCTCATAATTTTTGACATTGATGATGACGAGATGATCACTTTGCTCAACATTAAAAATTCCATCCACAGAAAACGTCTACGGAAAGGTACTACTGATCTTTGGCTCACCTTCATTTCAAATAATGCTTTAATTTCATCTAGCAATTCAAATTCTCAGTCAATATCAAAAGGAATTTGGTGGCCAGCAGAAAGATGCGGCAATAAAGACCATGCTATCAGAGAGTGGATTAGATATTACCAGTTTCAATCATTCTAAGTAAAACTTTCAACGCGAATCGCAAATAACTGATTTTTCTTCTAGTCTTAAGCTGAACAGTGCTTGGCTACAGAAGGCAAATCTCACAGCAGCACAGAGGAGCCAAGCTGAGAACATCTTCCAAAAGAATGCTCTCCGAAACCTAGAATCAGATCCTATCATCGAAGAGACTATTATTCGGTTGACTGAGAGCGAAAAGAATCTTATGGAAGAAGAGAAAATTGAGTCCTTATTCGCGAAATCTCCCTACAAAGATGCAATTTATGGTTCAATCAGAAATAATTCTGAGAAAAAACATAACTATCGAAGCAGCCCTCAGAGGGAAATGCTGATTGAAAGACCTTTAAATTTCAATCAGGCCTTTGAGAATGCTATGGATATCAAAGCAGATGATGAAGGGGCTCTTGCCAGAAACGACATTCATAACCAAAATGGCAGTGACTGGGAAATGGGAACTCCAGAGAATAGAGCCCAGAAGTTGGAAGCTCAAAAACCGAACGATTCAGAACAGAAGGAGGGAGGGTCCGTAGAACTCATAATTCAGCCTGTGGATGGTGTCCAAACCAACAATTTCTACTGTTTAAATGAGACTGGAGGACGCATTGGGAGACACTCTAACAACGAGATAGTCATCTTAGAGGAGAGTGTTAGTCGACACCATTCCAAAATCGAATTTCAGAATGGAAGATTCTATCTAGTGGATATAGGAAGCACAACTGGAACATTCATCAAGATTCAAGGGAATTTGCAGTTACGAGAGGGAATGATGCTTGAACTCGGTTCCAATCAATTCCTTGTGTCGGAAATAAACTTCATCAGCGAGACAGAGGGCACTCTCAAGCTGAAAATCATTGAGGGTATGCATATGAATCAAGAATTCTACATCAGAAATTCTGCTACCATCGGAAGAAAAGCAAGCTATCCAAATAGCATTCCATTTACAGATGATTTCCATCTCAGCAATAACCATGCAAAGATACAAATCATCGAGAAGAAGTTCATTTTTGAAGACTTGGGCTCTACGAATGGGTAAGAAACCATATCACTTTTGAAGCTGAGTAAGTCAATTCTTTGATAGGTCATGGTTAAGGTTGAGCGCTGAAGGGCAGAAAAGCGAGCTTTACGAGCTGGCAGAGAATACAATTTTCAAGATTGGTGCCTCTTCAACCTATAAAGTGAAGAGATCTCACACTTCCTATCTTGACCCTGGCAAGAAGGAATACGACAGCTCAGTCAACTGTGCAGTGTGCTACGATAACGATAGAGATGTCGTGTTCATGCCTTGCAAGCATAATGTTGTCTGTCTCCGCTGCAGCAAGAACGTGAAGATTTGCCCAGTTTGCAGAATTAAAATTACTGATGTGATCAGGATTTACAAATCCTAATATTTTTTTTAGATGATACGCTCAGATGATTATTAAGTTATCTATGTATGATTGATGATGAATAAAGAAATGTAAAGAGAATTTATACGATCTTCATAAAGATTATGAAATCGAATTACTTATCGGCTTGGAGCTCTCCATTGATTATGACTTTTATTTAGCCCTCTTCTGAATCATTATTATTCAGAATGTAACTGGTAACTTCAGAGAGATAAAACTCACACAGCTTGAATGCTTACTTTTCGAGATCTCCTCCTGAACATCTCCCCTCATGCGAGTTCGCTCTGTACCATCTTGCTTGGACGATGACAATTTTGCATTCGCTGACTGGGCACAATTCTCCCAGTGCCTAGCTCAGCAATAATAGCAAATCAGCGATTGATTAAGATTCTAATCTTTGAAATAGTTGAGGTTTTGATGATTAATATAATAACCAAACTCGTATTTTTTTCATGGTTATAATTGCTGCTTGAAGGCACTCATGGCAACTCGCTCAAGAAAAATATGATATCTGAGCTTTAGATAAGGAACTAGTATTAATTAAATTTAAAAATAAACAATTTGAATCCAATTTTTCGAAGCCTTGAGTAATAATAAAGCTACCACTTATATTGAAGTTCAAATTTTAACTTCATGAGACTTCTTTTAAAGAGGGAATGGGTGTTGTATTGTAAGGAGTTCGTACGTTCTAGAGTTTGCTAGGTGTTTCCGAAGATAATTTCAGCTGAGCCAAATGTTTAGGGTTCAGTTTCGAATTCATGTTGTGTTAAATTACCCTTCGATTTCCGGTATTATTGGGGGCCAATTGAATCAAATTGGTTATATCAAAATAAACAAAAATAGTAAATACATTCCGAAAAAGCCAAACTATGGAAAGCAGTAATTGGTCGACAGATAACCCAGCCATCAATAACGCAATCAGGTTTACACCTACTAAATTCACTTCTATACCTAATTTTTAGAGACACTTGGTCAAATGATTCTGGTGATCAGAAAGGGTGGGACCGAGAACAAAGCCGAGACGCAAGTTAATTATTTATATTTTATGTTTTACCATATTTTTTTAAGAATATGACCGAGCAGATGATCGTATTCAAAGAAAGAATAATATTTTCAAGAAAGATCCTGACTATCAGTATCAAGGATTCTCTAAGAGTTTAATATCAGCCACGGACCAGCTAGTCCGTATCGAGAAGAATTTCTACAAGGTGATCCAACAGAAGCACTAACAAGTTACGTTTAAGCCAATTCTAGGAAAATGAGCGTGTGAAGAGAAGAACACGTGACGAAATTAAGAGATTCAGAGAGAGTGTCAAGATCATCGTGAAATCGGACAACTGTCCAAATCCTATCACCACTTTTGATGAATCTTCTTTTCCGACTTATATACTGGACGTCATTAAAAAAAAGGGATTCCCTAAGCCAACTCCCGTCCAATCTCAGGGTTGGCCAATCGTATTAACAGGTCATGATCTCATAGCAATTGCCCAGACCGGGTCTGGCAAAACTCTGGGATTTCTTCTCCCTGGAATAGTGCACATGAAAGCTCAAGAACCATTAAAAGTAAGTTTTCTGTTGTTTTGTTTTCGCCTTCCCAAAAAAAAAAAATCAAAAAAGAGTAACTCCATCGTGGACGATGGAGGGATATAGCTGAATCATTTATAGAAAGGAGATGGACCTATTGCACTTGTATTAGCACCGACAAGAGAGTTAGCCATCCAGATACATGATGAGTTCAAACCATACAGCAGTGTTTCAAAATTGAGATCAGCTTGTGTCTATGGAGGGGCCGAACGTTTTCCACAGAAAAGAGATCTTCGCGACGGATGTGAGCTTGTGATTGCAACTCCAGGCAGACTGATCGACTTTCTTGAATCAGGTGATACCAACCTGAAAAGAGTATCATATCTGGTCATCGATGAAGCAGATCGGATGCTCGATATGGGATTTATTCCTCAAATCGAAAAAATTGTTGCGTATGTCCGTAAAGACCGCCAAACTCTCATGTGGTCTGCAACTTGGCCACACGAAGTCAGAAAGCTCGCAGAAGATCTCTGCAAGTAAGTCTCCCTCGGAATATTTAGAGTTCAGCCTTCAC
>ENA-UOTZ01000061-UOTZ01000061.1-compost-metagenome-genome-assembly--contig:-NODE-61-length-73360-cov-21.777165_pt1 | contig 73360 bp, 47 predicted proteins | sample MGYA00238144_ERZ746983 | MGnify/ENA primary metagenome ERZ746983 (study PRJEB28759, sample SAMN06268863) | compost metagenome | isolation source: single cell | place: USA: California, Emeryville, Joint...
TAGATTCATGTACTGTCTGACACTAGGGAGACTGTTTTCAATTCTCGCTCGAGGAGAGATTGATCGGTTTGTGGCAGGCTGGTGAGTAGAGGGCGACGATGCTCTCGGCTAAGTACGTAAGTTAGAATTTATTCAATCACGCTGAGTACTTTGAGATTTTCATAGTATTTCTTTTCTCTCTCCGCCTTGCCAATTTCGACCTTCTTTGACCATGCGGTGTTTCTTTTGTAAAAATTATCAAATTCACGGGGCGAACGAGATCTCGAAGGCTTATTCTGTTCGTTTTTCTAAGTTATTAGAGAATGCTGAAGGTTGCTAATTCAGTTACCTCTTCAGATTCGGCCATTTGCTCTCTCTTCCGCTGAATAAACTCTTTATTTCTTTCTTCAAAAGCTGCTAACTCTTGAGCTTTCTGGTTTTTGGCAGTAGGACCAGCTGGACCTGCTCCCTTTTGAGGACTTAGAACTCCTGAGCTTTTCAGATTTTCTTTAGTAATAGGGGTTTGGCCTTTTCCTTTATCAGAGACTTTGGTTGTGGTTACCGCGGCTGTTTTTGGATGGGCTGCGAAGAAGCCACGAGACTCGAGTAACTTTTTCGCAATATCTTCAATATCCTGGGCTGAAAGTTCTGGTATCGCGCCTTTCCCGTTTTTATTGAACTGTTTGAGCAACTCAGCCGCCTGCTCATAGTCCCTCGCTCTCTGGTTCACAGGCGAATATCCTTCTTTACCAAGAGGACTTTTTGTTAAAGAGGTTGATTCTTTCAACGGAGATTTCCTCATTTCGTTCCTATGAGGACTTTTCCCTCGCGAGCCGCGCATAATTTGCTCCTCTTCAATTTCAACTTTCTCTTCTGCTTTTTCTTCGGCTTTATTCCTACTTAAGCATTAGCTTTCTACATCGAATTAAGAAAGTACCTCTTTGATTTATATTTCGAAAATGAAGGGATCTCGCTTTCTTTCGATTTATTTTTTCTCAATCTGCTCGCTTTCGCCCCTTCTTGCTCATACATATTCGCGTCTTTATCCTTACCAGTACCCTCGACCTGGTTGGAGCCTTTGGGTGACAGATTCTTCGAGAGAGTCGTAAACTCTGACACACTGACGTTCTTTTTCGTCCCTCTTCTTGGCCCCTCTCGGCTATTTGCCATTTTGCCGTTCCCATAGCCATAGTTATCTTCTCTCAGCACTCGCTCTTCCGTTTGAGTTTTTTTCGTGTCACGTGTCCGAGCAGTCTCTACTCCTTTTTTCGCAGAGCTCTTCATCGCGGAATCGGTCGCTGAGGAGCCTCTTGCATGGCCTATCAGCTCGTCGAGAAAGATCGGTTCGGTCTGGGTCTGTTTATCTCGAGATTTCGACCCGTTAGCCAAAGAGCTGTCATTTAATACACTTAATTTTAAATTCCCATCAAACACACTCTTGCTCTTTTTCCCTTTGGTAGTCCCACGAGGATCGTCCGGTTCTGTGTCTTTTAAATAATTTTCGATATTATCAATTTGCTGCATGATCTGCTGTTGTTTTTCTTTGACTCGATCAATCAAATTCTTCCCTCTTGGCGTCTTTGTAGACGCGCTTTCCGCTTTACCTCGCTCAGTCAATGCGGACTTCCCTTTTACACCTGAGGATTTAGAGCCACTGCCTTGGGTGCCTCTTTTTGGCGGAGTTCCTCCTTTGTTTGTACCTTCAATCAAATCAGCTTCAGTAAAATTTTGTCGCTTCGCGGCCATTCTTTCCTTTAATTCTTCAGGGTCGATAGCAAAAGCATGTGGCTGAGCAGACACCTTTTTTTTGGTTGTCTGACTGACGTTCTTCATAATAACCTTCCGTCTGTCGGAGTAGAATTTCGCTGCTTGATCGTCATCCATGTGGCTTATTCTCGCTTCAGAGTCTGGAGAGTTCTCAAGTCCGGTTAATTGCGCAGCGTTCTTGCCCTCGAGCCGGGCCTGGTATATCCTATTCGCACTAAATAAAGTGTTAAATGGCTTTTGTCATAAAATGAAGATAATTACTTGAAAACGTTTATTTGCCCACTACTATTGCTTCTTTGCTGTGCGGAACCAGCAGAGTTGAGTAGTTTTTTAGCTTTTCCTTTTGTTTTTTGAGAAACAGGACTCTTGAAGGCGTTCGCTTGCTGGATGCTCCAATATTCATCGAGTGGGGTTTTTGAATCGATTTCGTTTTTGGAATTTATACCCGCCACATTTGGGTCACTATTCAACCGTCCTTTTGGGCTTTGAAGGTTATGAGCTCCTAATTTTTGAAGGCCTTTCAAGTCTATTCCACCGCCGGAACTGCCTTTCCTAGCAAGCATGTTTTCAGAACCCTTCTGGTTAGGTTTTCGGACACCTTCTCCTTCGTTCTCGGTTGTTTTCATTGAAGAAATTCTTTCAGTTCCAGAAGTTGAGTTCTTTGTAATGTTTTTGTCTGCGCTCTGGGATTCGCTTTGCTCTAGCTTCAGACCAGGAACGGCTTTTTTCCCTTTAGTACCCTTTTTAGCGTTCTGGCCTTGCTTCGATCCACTAGCAGCCTTTCCGTCAGCTGAAATTTTAATTTCCTGGCTATCACTGACAATTTGGAGCGTATTTTTGCTCTCGCTAGACTCGCCTTGGCTCTGAGGTCCTTGTTTCTTGGACTTTTTCTTCTCAGACGACTTGGGTTTCCCTTCCACAGATTCAGCATTACCATCTTGATTGACCATATCGCCTTCGTTTTTCAGTCCGCCTGCCTTTGCTGAAAGTTCCCGTTGATTTTTTGTGCTATTTGCTTGGCCTTGCTGGGAGCTCGATTGACCTGCCTTTAATTTTCTCTCTTTGCTACTTCTACCTTCAAAGTTGGTTTCTATCTGGTTGCTGGCTGATCCACCGCCCTCAATAAATTCCATTTCATCCTCCTGAATCTCTTGCCTCGCCTCTTCATTCGCCTTTCCTCCTTGCTCTTTCGAGCTTTTTCCAGATTTCTTTGATATCTTTTTGCCACTAGAATCAGCTACAGACTGCTTGCTTGCTGTTCCTCCTGCTTCACTTTTTAGGTTTGAAGAACTATTTTCCTGAATATCCGTTTTAGATCCACCAGTTTTATCCGCAGCTGCCATATCTCCCTGCTGCTTCTGCAGTAAAGCCCTTAAATCGCCTGCTTGTGCACCTTTCTTCCCAAAAGTCAGGTTATTTGGATCCACCTGCCCTGATGGTAGAGTTTCATTTCCTGCTTCTTCAGGATGCTCTGCTGCATTCCTCTTCGTTCTCTCTTTCGTTGCTGATCTCGTAAACTTAGTTTCCAGAGCCTTGGCCACAGGATTGCCCTCCAGCATCATTTCCTGTTCATCCTCATGGACTCTCTCCTCAACTTCTGGGATTTCATGATGAGTTAGTAGCCCTTTTGCAGTTCTCATGCCGGATGATTTAAGTGAACCTGCACTGTTGCCGTTTTGCTGCCCTCTGAAATCATCAGCTCCAGCTTTCAGGGCGTTTTCACGATGATGATGCCCGCGACCTTCAAACGCGACGTTCTCGCTCTGACTCGGATCTTGCTTCTGCTGCTGCACTGCAAACTCCTCGTACTGTTCTTCTATGGGCGAATCGTCAAAAAGTCCTTCCTTTAACGCTTTTTCTGCTTTCTTTTGCCTTATCTGCTCTAACCTCCTCGCTTCCTCTGCGAAACTTGTCTTCGCTTTTTCCTGATTTTGCTTGATCCGTCCTTTTAGCAGCTCTTCAAGACTCGCCTCGTTACCCATAGGCGTTTGAGCACCGCTTTGAATTTTACCTCTCGGAGTAAAACCCTGCTTGGAATAAGAGTCAGCTTCATTTGTAACAGTTATCGCAAAGCCAGATTTCACTCGCTCATGCCCTCGGCCTATCCTTGGCGTACCTACATTCGAGCCAGCTTCACTTGGAGTACGAGAACTGCGTTTTATCATCTTCTCCATGTTGTGGACCCATTCAACCGCATGAGGATCTGTCTCTTCAGCAAAGCCTTGAGAAACTCTGGACCTTGATGTCGCGCCTCCGCCTCCTGGTGATGAAACTCGGCTCAATTCGTTCATTTCTTCTTTATTGATGAATAGCGCTCTGGACCCGTGTCTCGAGCCTTGCCGGCTGAATAGAGGGGACTGTCCTTGACTCTTATTTATCTCTCGGAGCGGAGAATCCATGGATATTTGGGACTTATTCAAATGTGAACGCATTGATCTTTTGTCATCAACATTTAAGTTCAAATGGAGCTGCTGAGGGTCTCGATCTCCTTGCGAGCTGCCTTCGGAAGTAACTCTCATATGAGTGAATTTTAACTCAGGAGGTTTAAGTCCGCTGGGTCTTATGGTCTCGTATCGATTGGCACCGGATCTTATCTGACTCTCACGAAGCCCTGGACTATCTTCGATGTTTGATCCAACATCGCTAGGGTTACCGATCTCTGATATTTGCGTTTTGAAAGGGCTGGACTCGTCTTGAGAATTCACCTTTTCGTTGGGATCGACCCGACCGAGTTGCAGATTCAAGTCACCTAGTGTCATAGAGTTAGTAAATAGCGTCCCCAGAAGAGAAATGAGAAAACTGCACAGAAAATGATTGATTCGAGTAGGTTTACCTTCGTTCTGAAACCGAGAGACGAGTTGAGACTTCGCGGGATTCCTATCGCTATCTCCCTCTGCAAAAATTGAGTTAATTTTCCTCATAATCCATTGAAAAGTTTACTCTCAAGAGTGTCTGAAGGTCCAGCATTGTTTTGTATTGGAGGGCGAGTGGGCTGATCATTATTCTTCGATTGTCCGCTGAAATTACCTGATATCAAGCCATTAAATTCAAAAGCGTAGCGAATCGGAATTTACCTTTTGGATCTGAAGCCACAGTCTGTTTGCTTTGACCTCCTTGGGCTTTATTAGCCTGGATCCCCTGCTCTGGATTTATTTTTGTTGACTGTTTTAATTGATCCGTTAATCCCTTCACTCCATGCGGGCTTGACCCTCGCAATAACTGATCATTGGTTTGAGCTCCGGGCTTCTGAGCTTTTCCGTCGTGCTCTTTCGAAACGAATTGTTTCCCTGGACCAGTTGGTCTAGCAATCGACATTTGACTCCGAAGAAATGACTTTTATTCGTAAATATTATTCCTAACTTAAAACTTAAAGCCCTGAATTACATCATCAGAGCCCTTTGCGTTGGGTTTATCGTTCCAATAATAATATATTCGTTTGCAACCTATACAATTACAAAAATATTTTCCAAGCAAAAATCTCAATTGATTAGTTCCTTTGCCCATAACTATAAATTCAGAGCGCATAAAAAGGCTGTTAGCAAAAGGAATATAATAACTTTCATCAAACCTAAAATTTAAATCCGTTCCAAAAAAATGAAACTCAACTCATCAATATGCCATCCTCGTATCCTCATACGTCGTCATACGAATTATAATATCAGAGTCTGCCCTTTCCTTGCGCTTTCGGAATAACGACTTCGCGACCAATACCCAGAACATCATCATAAACCCAAACACAATGATCGCTACTCCAAGATACAGTGCGTTAGCGGTTTTGGATCTCGTCATGTGCTTGATACGAGTGACGTTAGCGAACCCAATGCTGCTGTTCTCCATGTTGAACATCATGTAGTAATTCCTAAGGAAATTATTCCCGAGAATCCATTCACTATCGTTTGCGCCTGCGGGTATCGTATTCATCTGCAGCTCACACGAGCTTTCTCTTTCGATGACGTAGCTCTCGGGTCTCATGACAAGTTCTACTGTATCATTGTCTGAGTTGCTGAAAGTGAAATACAGCGATGGGAAGCTACCTGGTCCGTGATCGCATTGACACTTTGGGAAGTTCATTAGATCATATGTACAGGCTATGCCGCGTCTTTTGAGTGAATTGAGTATCGCGTTTATGATCACGGTAGGAAACCCAACGTATCCGCGGTTCGTTGCGATCTGTGCTACAGGAGTTTTCTTGAAGGTCTCAAATGACACGGAATGGTTATTAATTCTGAACCCAGTGACATTAAGAACCCAGTCATTCATACGCCCGAGCTTGATGTAAGTAAATGAAGTTTCATTAGTTCTGTTTTCATCGTAGCCATCGATAATGAGCTCGGAATGGCTATCCATAGTCTCGTAAGGGTCATTGCAAAGGAATAAGGAGAAGGTGCGACTGCTGATTAAACTTCGGTTATATAGCGTGTCGATGAAGTTAAATTGACTCCTTCTTTTCCGCGAGAAACCAAGACCTAGGACTCCATCAGCGTTCAAACCGTCGAGATTTTGGACGGAGGTGGCGAGACCAATAGCAACGTCTGGGACCGTAACGTTTGTGAATGTGATTTGCTCTTTCACGGAGTATGCTCGGACGTCTCCACTCTTGCTGCTCACGGTAATCGATCTTTTATCTTCGGCTTTGCAGGTTGTTGAGAGTGCGCAGTTTAATTTCGTTTTTTCGGAAAAAGTGTGGTCAGAGAGCGTACTATCAGGGACCCAGAGCCATGAAGTGCCTGTGTCCAAGAGAAGTTGGAAGGTTGTGTTGCTGGAGCCAATGGTTACGGTAGCGACGTATTGCATGCCTTCGTACCCGACAATTCGCATGATTTTAGAAGTGGAATTGGAATCTTGTAGGGCTAAGAAATTTGTAGGAGGTGGCGTATAGGGTTGAAGTGAGAATTTAAAGGGAGAGGCGCTGGCTGACCCCTGGCTGAATTGAAAGGCGATGCATAAGAGGAAGAATAGGAGCTTTTGAATGGACATTAGTTATGAGTTCTCCGGTTTAGCTTTAGCAAAACAGTAAAATTAATAAAGCGCGTATTAATTTCATATGACTCAAGCTCATCCTGAATCATAAATTGCAGAGTCTTGATCTCGGGATTATTTCCAAATTCCATTCTTGTAATAGAAATAGTGAGGTGAATAATAAATAACTCCTTGATAATATTCATAGCTACCACAAAGAGAAACAAATTGCTTGAACAGTTTTGTTTTTTTTTTTGTGTTGAGATATTCAGCTATCAATTACACTCTAAATGGGTGTAACCTTCGCAATTAATTCATATGATTTCGAGCTGGAGGAATAGACTTAGCCAAAGCAAACGTTTCAGTGGATTATTTGGTTTTAGTAAATTACAAGGAGAATACTTCTTGATAGAGTAATAAGAAACTTACTTTTATGGCGAGACTATAGTGATCGATTATAGAAAGCGAGAAAGCCAGTGCATTCACTTTAGCAAATAGGCAACATTTTTATGCAAGGATAGTATTAATAGAAGGTGAGTGGAGAAAAAATTCGCAAAAAATTGGTCAAAAAACTCGCATTGGCTGCTCATGTTACAATAAATAGGAAGAAGCTAGAAGTATTCATACAGTATAACTCCGCTCATAATGTCTTAATTATTGATCTATTTCTTCTGCTTCCTCGTCTTGAGTGACAGTTTGTTTATTCTTTTCCTCATTTTTATCACGAACGGAATATAAGCCAATTTTCGCTCTGGCTGAAAGGACATTTTGCTGAGGGTTGGAGTCGCTTCTCGGGGACTTAATAAGTGCAGGTGATCTCATGCTTTTGGAGTTTTCTTCTGAGCGCATTCTACTATTTATAAAAGAAAATCTTCCAATCTCACTCCCTAGTAAAGATAATTACCTTAATCCAACGCCTTCTTTCATCTGCTTTGAATTTTTCGTGGGGTTTTGCGTTTCTACCTGCTCTTGATTCTTGAAATCAGTCTCTTCGTCAAGCTCAAGGTGCGATCTCGACCTATTTTGCGGAGAGCTCAACGTGTTCTCTAGCAAAGAACCTCTCAGTTATTTTCAAAGGAACAAACTTTTCATACTGCTCTTGAGTTCAAGTGGCTTTAGCGCGTTATAGCGGCTCAATTTTTGAAGTTCTTTCAGTCGCAGATTATTAATTCGAATTCCCTAACCAAAATAAGATTTCCCGTCAAACTCATTCCTCAAATACTTTCTCTTTCTCTTTGATTATCGTCTGGAGCCTGGCATTCACAAGCAGAATTTCTTTTTTCTCTTGCTCGACCTTTTTGATGTCCTCCTTCAGTTTCTGCTCGGCCTTTACCTTCTGAGCTTTCAAGTCAGCTAGTCTCTTTTCAAGCTCTTCCAAAATTTTTCCATTGATCTATTGTTTGTGACACCACAAAAGACTTATTACACTGCAACTGCAAGTAATATCTAACCTCTATCTTGCTGAAAGAGCTCAGTTGGTCCTCAATTCTTTTTTTTGCACCTCTATGTGAGAGACTCTTTCCGCCCTGCTTCTTTGAAGCTTGGCTTTTCTCTTGGGCGTCCTGGGCTTTTTTCTGTTGGATTTTAAATTTAATGTCCCTGGCCTTCTCATCGAGCGTAACGATCTTTTCATGGTTCTTCTTTAAGATTTTCTCGTTCTCGAGGGATTGTTCATGCAGGGTCTTATACTCTTCCTTTTCTTTTTTCAATTCTTCCATCAGTCGCTTGACCTGCAATTAAATCGCATTATAGATAGCGCATTCAATGCTGATGATACATTATCCTCTCCCTCATCGCTTTTAAAAAACGTCAAAGCTTTGTGCTGCTCTTTATTTATTTTTTTCAACGATTCATTCTCATCCACCAACCTTGCGACTTCTTTCCCAATGGCACGCAATTCATTTTCATTTGCAGTCGCCCTAAGTTATTTCCAACTCTCATAAGATATTCTATCGATATCAGTGCATTACCCAGCGAGATCATAAGTCAGTTCGAGCTGCTTTTTCATCGTGTTAATTTGATTTTTTAATGTCTCGATTTCAAGCCACTGCTGCTTTATTTGAGCTTGCTTTTCTACGAGAAAAACACGCTTTCGAGACGTAAATCAGCCATAAATTACCGATTAATTCTGGGTGCTCTTTGCTGATGACCTTGCTTCTATTTTGTTTCATTTCCGCTTCTTGAGTATACACAAAATCGCAGACTTTCGCCAGAGAAGCAAGCTCTCTTTTCAGTTTCTGATTGTATTCTCTGAGACGCTCGATATTCTGCCTCTGCCTGTTCAAAACATATAATACAGCTCATGCAATCTTCCTTTTGTCATTTACTCAGATAAACCAAGGTCAATATCTTCATCTGTGGGCTGGTGTTGATAATTCTCAGTATGCCTAAATAACGCGTTTGTATTGAGACTAACCACATGATGATTTACTCAGTTGGAACAGTAATTTGAGGATTGTATTGATGGCTTTGTTCCTGATCTGTCCGAGGATATCTTTCCTCATCATAGTCTTGTAGATTGGTATTTTTCTGACTGTATTGACTTTTGGGTTGGACATTAGAGCTCTCAATTCGTGGAGAATCGATCGGAAGGAAGGTAGATTTTGCGTCTAATCTCGCTGAGTCCTGGTGGCTCTTCGAATCTCCTTTAATGTCGCTTAAATCAGCATCAAAGAGATTGGGTCTGGGGCTTTTAGTGTCGATTAACGGGCGGTTTGAGTTATTTTGCGAAGGCATTCGGCCTGTAGAGTCAGATTTTTTGAGATTTCCATTGAGAACGTGCTCTTGAATTGCTGTTAGCAGATATTCATAAACTTAGTCTTTACCATCAGATTTGAAGTTCGCTTTATTAGCATTAGGAATAAGTTTGGGTTTAATGCCTTTATTGCTGGTAGAGTTTTGTGTGAAGGATCCTTTTCCCTGCATTCGTATAAAAAATAAAAGACAATAAATATTTATACTCAGTTATGAAACTCTGATCAATGTAACTAATTGCAAAATACTGCTTTCAGGCGAAGTTATCATATTATTAGCTTGTATTCACGCTTTATTTGCAAATTAATAAGATCTCAAGGCACTAAAGCAATATAGTGGCTTTCCCATTTCGATATCTTGGAAGTTATATGTAACAAAGATATAGAAAATCTCCATGATACGCAGCAATCCTCAATATTATCGTTATTGCATTTCAATAGTATGGGCATAACTTCCTCAGCTTTTTGCTATCAGTGAAAGGTTAATGTAAGGTTTGCTCGCAACCTCCTCTTCTTCAAGATCTTTGAGAATCTAAACAACGACTAGTATTTTTAAACTGTTTTTTCTTCGCACAGCATAAAATTTTATCAAAATCAACGACATAACTTTCATAATCTAATTTCAAAACTTATCACCCTATCAGCTAGTACCTAACCCTCTGACATATCCTGATGGCAAATTACGACAAAAAGATGTTCTCTGTTTGGACCAGCGCAGATTCCTCTCCGTGCGACGTTAGCTTCACTCAGTCACCGGAATCAGAATCCCAGATTAAAACCATTCTTTTATTTACCGAGATCGAGAGACTGAACGCCGTGAACTACGATCTCATGCGTACGATCGATGAGCTCCGCGCTCAAGGTCCTGGATCTGAGAGGCTGAAGTTGACGGAGGAGCGACTACAGCTAATCATGGCGGAAAATAGAAACCTTAACGAACTAGTTAATGCATTTAAGAGGGATAAAGAAGAACTTGAGGCGAAGAATTCGAGAAAAGGCAGGTCAGATGACTATAAACCCCGCTTAGAGGAAAACTATGCTCAGATAGCTGAAATGAATCAAGAGCTGCAGAAGTGGAAATCACTCGCTATCACCAACGAAGGGAAAGTTGCTGAAATGTTCGAGAAAATGAGGGTTTTGGCGAATGAAAATGAAACACTGATGCAAACCCTCAACCGAAAAGCCGAGGAAAATAATTTTCTTAAATCAAAGCAAAAGGAGGTTGATGACTCGCAGAAAGGGATAAACGAGTATCAGAAGAAGGTGGCCGAGCTTAACAAGGAAATAGAGCAGTTACATAAGACGGTTGCCTTGAAAAGCCAGCAAAATGATGAACTGAGGTACCAATACAAAGAGCTCGATGAGAAAACTAGGCTTTTAGTCGCTCAGAATGACCAATTAACGGCTGCTTTAGCCCAGCATTCGAGGGAATTGGATCGTTTTACATCCACTCTCAAAGACAAGAACCAAGAGATAGACCATCTGAGGATTAGACTCGGAGAGGCTGATCAGATGGCGCAAGGGAAAAGCACTTTGGAAAGTAGATTTGAAGAGCTGCGGAACGATAACAGACGCCTAACCAACGAGCTTTCCAACAAAATGGGAGATTTAGTAAAGCTTACCGCGTGCTACGAGGACTTGGAAGAGAAGATGAAGTTGATCATTCAGGAGAATACAAAGCTCAATCAGATTATCGAGGAAGCGAAGAAGCAGTCGGCTATATGGAAGGAGCAAGCTGTGGAAAGTGAAAGACTCAAGTCTCAGGTAAGTTCGCTTCGGTCGCAACAAGAGTCGTTACAAAGCGAAAATTCCGAGCTAACTCAGCTGGTGGGAGAGCTACGCCAGCAGCTCTCTCGTGAAAAGGAGGCGAAGAAAGAACTTGAGATCGAGTTGGCGAGGATACCGGAGCTTGAGAGCCATGCGCGCGCAGCGGAGACAAGGTCAGGGAGACTAGCGATTCAAATTGATGAGCGGCTGAAAGATACAGAGTATTGGAAGGACAAAGTCTCCGAGCTGAAAAAAGAGCTTCAAAACCAAGTTGAGCTTCAGGAGAAGATACGTATTGTCGTTCAAGACAACGATCGACTCAGCAGCTTGCTGGATGCGAAGACGACGGAGGCTCAAAGAGCTACCGAGGAGCTCCACGAGCTGAAAAATGGTCTACAGGACCTGAATATTCTAAGGGAAAAGCTCGCTCAAGCGAATGCAGAAACCGATAGACTGAGAAAATACGGCGAGGATACCACAAAGCAATTGCTGGAGGTTCGAGCGCAGCTATTTGAGACTGAAGAGAAGTTGAAGGCCATGGATGGAAAAGCAGGTGCTGCTGAATAATTAAGATCAGAGAAGGAGCAGCTGAATAACCTATTGGCTGGGAAATTGCAGGAAACGATGGAGTTAAACAACAGAATAAACGACCAACAGAAAAAAATAAGCGAGTTGGACGAGGCTGTAAAGCTCTTGAACAACGAGAACGAGCATCTGAATGAGATATTTAAAGAGAAATTAGTTGATCTCGCGGCCCAAAAGGAGAAAGTGGCTGAACTTCAAAGAGAGCTTGAGCAGAAAAACGCTGAAGAGGCCGATGTGCAGCTTATTGTGAACGATAACCAACATCTCTCGTCGCTGCTGACTGAAAAATCCAAAGAGATTGAAATGTGTCGTGATAAACTATGCGAGCTAGAAGTGAGGTTAACAAAAGTCACTGATCTGGAAAACCGCTTGGCTATGTTCCATTCCGATAACGACAGACTCACCTCAGTCCTCAGCGAGAAAGTCAAGGAATTGGAAGCGTTTAAGGCAAAGCAACGGCAATTCGAAGGAAATGAGTTGCTAATAAGCGATCTGCAGAATAAGCTCTACACAATGAACAACGAAAACCAAAAGCTGCAAGCCTCGCTCCGAGAAAGAACACACGAGATCGATGAACTCAAAGAGCGGGTGCAACAACTCGAAAGAGAGCAACAAAGGATGAAAGAGATGCAGCAGAAGGTATCCAATCTTCTGGCTGAGAACGAGAGGATCAGCCAGCTACTATCAGACACTAATCGAGAAAACGCGACTTTCCGAACGAAGGTAATAGAGGTTGAAAAATCTCGAGATCTGGCCGTTAAGGAGCTCGAGCGAACGATCGAGGTGCTGAGCAAGGAGAATAACCATATCACCGCTCTGTTGAAGGAGAAACGTGAGATAATCGATGACTTGAAGGCGAAAATGCACGAACAGGAAAGCGCTCTTGAGCAGGTCAGGGAACTATCAAACCAATACGAACTGATGAAACAAGATAACCATATTTTAAATAAGGCGATCAATGAGAAGCTATTAGAGATTTCTCATCATCGTGCTCGAGGTGATGAGTTGGAGCTCACGAAGTTCGAGAATGAGGATTTGAAAGAGAAATTAGCGATTCTTGCGAACGAGAACGATAGACTCAACGACTTACTCAATGAAAAAACAAGGAAAATGAGCGAGTTAGAAGGCAAACTCGATGACAGTCTCACAAAACTGAAGGCTTTGAGTGCAGATCACGAGCGGTTAGCTCAGGCGTGGAACCAAAAGCAAAGAGATGATGACCATTGGCGAACCAAGGCTCTTACATTGGAGAAAGAACAGGCAGTATCCGCAGAGGCTGAAGAGAAGTTGATAATAGTAGCGAAGGAGAACGAGAAGCTCGAGGAATTATTGAGGGATAGGATAAAGGACTTAGAGCGGATGAGAGGTAAGGTCAATGACCTCGAGAGCAAGGTCACAGCGCTGACGGTGGAGAACAAAGCGCTGAAAAGCACGGTTGATGATAAAAAGAGAGAAATAGAGGCTTGGGTGGCGAGAAATCGCAATGCGGAGGCTGAAAGAGAGACCATGAGAGAACTGGATAAGAAACTGCAGCTTGTCGTCGAGGAGAATGATAGACTGAATCGGCTATTGAATGAGAATCTAAAAGAAACAGAGAATCTACGGGCGAAATATACAGGAGAAAGACGCTCAAGTCTGAAGGGTGAGCCTCTGCAGAAGCTGTCGACTGCGCAATTTGAAAACGAGAAAAACATGCAGAATTTGAAAAGTAGAACCTCAACAACGAGCTCTTATCGTTAAGTGATGAAAAACGACGCAATTTGCTGATATATCGTTATTTTACATTAGCCTCTAACCCTTTTCCTATGATTTTAACTCTTATTATGAATCAATTACGTATTAATTCTTAGAATTGAGGGAAATATAAATGTTGCATATTTTGTCATTGATTCGCACTCTCTTATCTTATAAACGAAAAAACGCATTGCTAGGAAACTAGTAGGGTTCTCCTTCATTTTCCGAATATGTTAGGCTGACTTGAATATAATAAACAAATAATGAAAAACCGCATAACTTAGGGTTGGTATTGGAAACTCTCGAAGTTGCCATTGCTTTGAATGCGTACAGAAGAAACCATTGATTGGTTGTTGGCACGACTTTGTGACTCGTTTTGAAAAGATTGGTGAGGGAAACCTGGGGTCTATCAAATTGAAATGAAATGAATAAATCCTTGTGAGTCGATGTGCTATGCTATTATTACCTTTGCACTGCGGAACGTGCCCTCTATGGACTGTTTTTGCACTCCGCTGGACGCAAACGAAAAGGCACCATGCTTTGACTCAGCTGTTTGTTGTTGATTGCGAGCCCCAGACCTGAAATCGTCAGTTCCTCCTTCATTCAATCCCGAATCGAATTCGGATGGTCTAAAGTCCTTCTCAAGCTCATACGATTGCCTATAATTGTTAAGAAAAACTCTCAGTTCCCATATCGCATGCAATTTTTTACGCTTTCGATGGTTTTTGAGGCCAAACTACGCCATCACCCACTGGCTTGCCTGTCCAGACGACACATTTAACCAAGACCAAAAGGGCGAAAGTGTTACCTGATTTGAGGAATACTGGTATTCCCCAGAGCCAAGGATTTTTGCCAAATACCTGAATGAAATTGTAATAAACTCCCATGTCATACTATATATTCAGACCCGAAATATTACAAACTCCGCAACAAAAGCCATAAATTACATCAACAGTTTCTGTTGCTCCTCTCTTCCGTTCGAGATGCTCTATCGTCGTCATATTTTTTTTTAAAAGATCTATATGGAACGAGCAGAAAACTCCCAACACCACAATCATCACTCCATTCAACACATACGCAGCTGCGGTCACATATACTGGGAATATCGGTGCATTCAAGCCATTTTGCTAACGAATTGCTGGTGAGTACCCTTGAAATGCTACTATATACCTCGATGATCACAGCGAGTTGTATAAATCTATAGAAAAATCCCACAACAACCAACGCTTTGAGTACTAGTGCATAGAAAAGCGTCAGCAAGAAGAACTTCCTGTTGTAGAATCCGATGCAATTATTCAGCCAGGGACAATGATGATCCATATTCAGAACGCAGCGATTGCATGCAGAACAGTGGTGGCATCGCTCCGGTTTGAAAATATGGCAGATGAGGCAGTATCTCCTTCTTTTGTGGTCTGGATCTTCAAGATAAAAGCCCTTCGATGAATGAATAATACGCATTAGCGAACATCCGCTGAAAGTTTTTCAGATACCCAATATAATGGAACTTTGCCCGGATCAGTGACCAGAGTACGCGTGAAAGATACGATGAGCAGCAAGAAAAATGCGTGGAAGAAGAATATGTAGACTTTCTCTAAGGTGCTGGGAGCTGAAGGGATATATCTTGATAAGTAAACGCTAAATTGAGGAGGTTTACCTTGAAGATTTTCTAAAAAGTTGACCATCATGAAGATATAGTACATAAAACTGATGTAACTGATGACGAAGAGAACGAAAAGATTCCCAAAGATTTTATAGTAAGCGTCCTTCCTCAGCATGGGTTCGAATTCCGTTTGAATTAATTCTCTCCAAGTCTGGGCTCCTCGGCTGGTTTAAATTTTATTTCTCAGCAGATCTATCTGGAACGCTTATTACAACTTTCTAATACCTCTTATATTAGCTTAATTAGCAATAACACGACAGAGAGAGAGAGCTCTTAAGATATTTTTTTTTGAGAGAATAGGACATAGGACACTGATTCAAGCTATCTAGGCGGTTTACAATAGATATCGGCAAAATTCGGAGGGTTATCAGCAGATTTTGTAGTCTACTGATAGGATTTGATTGCTAACGAAAACAATATCATTTTCAATGTATTATTGGCAAGAAACAGATAATACGGAGCTCTTCATACACGAAAAATAGTAATCAGTCCCATTACATATCGTCCATCAAGCTATTCTTTTGAATCGGTTTCTCTTTAACATTCGGCTCGTCAACGATACCGCTTTGCTGCATCAACACCGAAAGTCCATCAATTGTATCATCTCCAACGCCGTTTAGCAGTTTAGAATGATCAAGTCTTGGTAATTTCCCTTTTATCTTCGCTTGTCGCTCTTTAAATATTATCTTATCCATCATTTTTTCCACGATTTCTATCGTATCGCGATTGCTGTAAGCAGCGACATTATTCCGGAGCCCAGTCGCTCTCATCGACTTGAGAAGCTGAGCGTCCAACTCCGAAAGCGCCACAGTAATTCCCACCTCTTCGAACTCCTCAATCGTTTCCAGAAGCGCAATACAAGCCGTAAAATCGATGGTTTTCACCTTGTGGCAGTCGATGACAATTGCGTTGACTGTCTTCGATGGCAAGTTTTTCGCCTTTATCTTAACAGCAAATTCCTCTGCTTTGGCGGAATTAGGCGCGAGAGCTTTCAAAGGCTCGAGGTTTTTCTTCAGACTATGGCAGTTTAGATAATAGAAGTCCCTGCCTAGTGAGAGGATAACGATATGATATTTCTCTGGGCACGCAACATCAAGACACAAGCAGAAATCCTGGTATCGACGCATGTCTTTGACTTTTAGCGTGTTGAATTGATTATCTAGCTGTTTCTCGTGATTAGCTTTGTTAAAGAACTTATACTTCGTGTTGGGGTTCGTAAGCCGAGCTGAGTTCAGCATCGAGTTCGTCATTCGCATGCTGTTATCCATCACACTATAGTTTTTCGTGTTTGCGCCCAGAATAAGAGGCTCTTCAGTAGCAACAATGGGCTCTTTCTTATAATTCTGGAACTCAAGCCATGGCGTTGTGCCTTTCTTAAGGATCACAAGCAATGAACAGAAGACTGTGATGCCTGCTCCGATCTCAGGGTCGATAACTATCGTTGAGATCATCGCTAATGCCATGATAAATCCATCAGGAAACGGGTAATACCTCAAGAGAAACACCAACTTGAGGAGTCTTATGCTTCTTGCTACAGAGAAGATGATCGTTGCGCCAACAACGGTGAGAGGAACAAGATTGATCACGGGGATGCCCACGAAGCAAACTAGCGTCACTATCAATCCCGTAATGAATCCGGATAACTGGGAGCGAGTGCCAGCCATGACGGAGATCGGTGTCCTTGATAAACTACCGTAGAATGGAAAACACCCGAGGAATGAAGAAATAACATTGACAATGCCGTAAGAAAGGAACTCTTTGCTTGCGTCAATTGTGTATCCTTTTTGCGAAGCGACCTCTTTGCTGATTGCCACGGTCTCAACGAAGCCGATTAACCCGAGGACCATGCCAGGCAGCAGGTACTTTTCTGTATTGGAGAAAAAATTCGAGAATGGGTTGCTGAATAAGAGGCCGCTGGGGATATCCGCTTCAATGTCTTTGACGACTTTAATGTGATATGTTTCGTGAAGGCCTGAAACGCCTATAATGAGGGTGCCGAGGACGCTAGTCATCAAAGGGCCCATGAAAAAGATCATATGGTTAGATTTCTTCACTTTCTTGAGAGCTAGCAGGGCTCCCAAGAACACCATCACGATGATTCCAGTGATTAATGAGCCAATATTCCACTCATTTGCTCGAGAAAACAGCTCGTATATCACTCCATAACTCGTATGTGCTTGGCATTTTACCGCGAATACGTTTTGCGCTTGCTCCAAAATGATGCGGAAGACGACGCCAGCAATGAATCCTTTCAGCGCTGGGGTCGAGAGGATATACTCGATGAATCCCATTTTAAATCCTCCCAGAATAAGGAGCATAATACCAACTACGAATGACATGTACATGGCGGCCTGAACCTTCTCCTCCGTAGGGACGCCGATCAAAATTGAGCCGAGGACGATACCAACCACCGAAACGGGTCCAGCTGCTATGTGCTTCGAAGTGCCAAGCAACGCGTATAGACAAAGCGGAATGGTACATAGGTACAACCCATAGTGCGGAGGAAGCCCTCCCATTATAGCTACTGCAAGGCATTCTGCGCAGACGACCGCCGCGATGGTCAACCCGGACATAAGATCATGCAAAAAATTCTTTTTGAGCTCTGATCTCTTCCCCCATTCTAGCACTGACGGAAAAACGATTGTTTCCGTGTTGCCGCTGTTCAAATAGTCGATGAGATTGCCATCACCCTCTTTAGCGAAGTCCAAGTTTTCATATTTTTCCACCTGCGAATTCGAGAATTCCGCAATCCATGATGGCGATCGGAGAGGAGGGTCATGCTCATGGTCGTGTTCATCATCGCTGATGTGCTCTGGAACTCCCTGTGGCAGTAAGTCTGGGTTCATGCTCTCTTTTCTGCGATTTTTGATATTATCCGCAGATGAGACAACAATTGGATCAGAGGACCGGTGTTGGGCATCATGGTCTTCCTGTCTACTGTTTTCTGCTTGATTTGAGGTCAGTAATGGCGCGTTTAATGACTCGACCCCGTTTATTTGCTGCTGTTCAGGTTTGTTCATCAGATGTCGTGCTGATTGAGGTTAAATTAAGGAGTTTATTTTGATTTGTAATTAAAGGGTGTTTTTCTCGCAGCAATTGTGGTTTCAACTCTTTTGGTTGTTTTTTTTTTTACAAAAATCTTGAATCTTTAGTACTTCTTGAATCTCTCATCTATCTATTGAGGTCTCAGCTAGGATGTTTTATAGTTAATCAAGTCCAATTTATTGAATAACGGGGCTGAGAGATACAAAGCTTTATTTGCTTATTATCATGTCTTATGACTCGACTAAAACCTAGGTTAGTTATATCTAATGCCTTGCTTTCCAGCAAACCAAAGGGGTAGGTAGATAGGGTGTTCTTGAAAAAATGATCCAACTCATCCTTTAAGTGTCATATTGAGTCGCTCATCGTATTTGATTTTAAGGCTTTAACATAGGGCATTTCAAAATAAAACCTTGTGAATCAAAAACCTCCGGATTTCATCTTAAATGGATCAAAGGCTTATTGCTGCAGGCAAGGTTGAGCGGCTTCGGCGAGTCCCAACTCTCACCGTTACACCGAATTTAACTGAGTTACAAGTCGAATCAAACCGAACTGGCATCTCGCTGTCCAGTCGATATGGAAAAGCGAGTAGATCGCCTGAAGACTCTAATTTCAGCCTCTCTATGCTGAAAAAAGGCAAGGAGTCTCCTCAGACGAGAACGAAACTCTTCGCTAGTTCTTCAAATCCAGCAGCATACATCCCAAAATCAAAAGAGGTCTATCAGAAGCTCTCTCTACGTTTCCCTTCGATCGCGAATTCGAGCCAATACAGTTCGTTCACAGCAGGAGACCAATCTTCCATTCACCATAGCAAGACGCTCTCTCGCACTCGTTCTGAATTTAACAAAATAGCTCACGGCGGAAACTTCTCCATTAGCAAAGCCCTTGAAGAGCCAAGCACTGAGAGGCTTCAAGATATCAGAGAGCGAATCCAGCCGGTGATGGCAAAGAGAGAAGAGATGCGAAAAATGGACTTTTCGGCGCGCAGCTACATGAATACACTGAAAATCTTGATAATTCACTTCGAGACAATCCTTAACAAATACACAGAGAACATCCTTACCCTAAGCTCTGAGGAACTGTCTCATGCGAAGTCATTTACTGAAGCAGAATTAATGACGTACTCTTTAATCAAACAACTGTGGAGTGAGGTTGAGCGTTTGACCCAGACAGAAAAAACAATCGCGGCTCTGAAAGAGCAAAATGAGATTTTAAGGAAATCTTCAAGGCCGGTTGTGCACCAGGACCAGAAAATCGAAGAATTGACGAGAAAACTTAAAGAAGCTAATGAACGGGCTGACAGCCATGACTTTTTGATGACCTATCAGAAGAACCTCTCGCAGTTGGAGAAAGACAAACTGAAGGAGGAGTCTCAGACGCTCTCGAGCAAGATTAAGGAGAGCTCAGACCAACTAGTAAAGGTGACGCTAGCCCGGAATACGTACGAGGCCAAACTACGAGCAGTTGAGAAAGAGCGAGATAGCTTGCTGGTCAAGATTGATAGGATCGAGGCTAATAAGGCCACGATGAACATTAAAATGGAGTATTTGGTTCAAGATAACGAAGCGAAAGCAAAGGAAATCGCTGATTTGGAGAAGAGGATTTTTTCATATGAGTATGACGCCGCGCATTATAAGGAGCTGTATGCACAGTACAGAGAAACAGCGAATATGGCTCGAGAGGAATGCGACACTTACCATTCTCTGTATACCAGCGTTTCTGAGGTCTATGAGAGGGTAAAGGAGCGATTGAAGAATTATTCCGTGGATATGGTAAGCAGCCCTAAGGCAAAAGATGGGCTTAAAGGCAATTTGACCTACTCTCCTCAGCCGAAATCCGGAGCTCATGGGACGATGGACCATCGCAACGATGTCCGAGCCGATTATGAGGTCATGTCGTTTGTGACTGAGAAATTTTTCAAAAAGAGCAAGAAATCAGACTTTGAAAAAATTAACAAACCGAAAGTCCACTATGAGGCTCTGAGTAAAATGGATTTAAAGGATTTTACAGTGAAAAGAATGCCGTTTGAAGCGCTCTACGAGGAGTTAGAGAGCAATATCAAACGAGAGGCGAAGCCGCCTAGTTTCGACATGCATTTTGTCGCAACAGTCCGAGCAATTTTGGATTCGAAATACAATGAGTTCATCTGCTATGGCGATGACTATCACAACTGTTCGCGCTTTTCTGACTTCGTTTTTGCGTGGCTTGGGAAGTTTACTCTAGATTCTAAAACCCGGAGAATCAGGCTACTAAGTATTGATGACCCAGAGCCGGATATCCTTCGCAGACGGTTTTTGTCGGCTTTACAAAACCCGAAAAGCTATAAATTATGGGATCTAATCACATTTAAGGAGTTTTTGACTGATTACACAGCGGCTGATGAGATCGTGTTTTATTTGCATTGCCGCTTCCTGCTGTTCCAAGGGCCCATGACTGCGGAGGCCTCTCGCACGCTGAATTACAAATGCTTCGTGCCGATCAAACGTGTCTATGATGTCATAGACGCCATCCTCAAGCCGTCCTTTCCGAAAGATGATCTGACAATGCTAAAGAAGAAATTACGTGAGAGAATTGTCAAAAAAAAGATCGAAAATGAGCTTATAGACTCGAGTTTCTGCCTAAGAGTCCTGCTGGAGAGCTATAAAAGGATAAAACTCCATAAGCTTCAGAAAGCATATAAACTAATCAACAGCCAGAACAACGTATCCAGCGAGCCTGACACGTTTTCTATTAGCTATTTGAGTTTTGCAAGTTGCATGCATTTCATTCACCCTGAGGCCTCAGAACTCGAAACAACGGAGCTGTTTAAACGCAGTTGGTCGATAGGGCAGGGGAAGGTCGACGCGCCATCGGTACTAACCGCATTGAATGATGCAGGATTCTTCCTCAAGTGTATGAAGCTGACCACGCACCTAGAGACGCCGACCTTAGGCGAAAATTTGAGTTTGCAACCGGGTTCCAAATGGGAATTTCTAGCTAATAAGTATGAGGAGACTCTTCATATCGTCGAGGAGTTGAACAATGTAGGAAGGGAGCTTGGAGTTGAAGGGTTGATCAATCAGCTCTATGCAGCAGAAAGGTTCATTCAAAATAAGTTTCAAATGGACGTCGGCGCTTTGAATGGAAAAAATCTGGTCGCGTTTATCAGTTGGTTCTCTGGAACTACATCAAAGATAGCGCATTGGAAATACATGTTGACGTCTGTTAGAAGGGATGAGCGTGAGAGAGAGTTAATAGAGAGGCTAGTAGGAACTTGGGAGAGTATCCTTGTTGACTTCAACGGTTTTGTCAAAGATGATAAAGAGAAACTCCAGAAGGAACTTAAGTCAGCGTTGAAAATACAGAAGCTTTATCGATCTCACTTGTCGCCTTGGAAGAAGCTCTTCGGGGAACTATTCAAGCAAGCGCTGACTGGCCAAACACCTCAAAGCAAGAAGGACCAAAGTCTCACGAAGCCAGACTCCACAACCACTGTGACGAGTCCTGAATCGAATGCAAAGTCCCTTTCTGAGCAACGGAACTCAGCGCCGGCGATAACATCAGTAACGAGCTTAGATAAAGCGACGAAGAAAAGCAACTTCAGTCATCCTAAGAAAGGGAAATAAGGATTATATAGAGATATTTAATCGTCATTAAGTGAGGTTAGTAAACAAAGAGGAAAAAACTTTATGATACAATGTACACATATGTTAGGTATGATATGATCTCCTTAGGTGAGCAGTTAGTAAATAGAGATGCATATTCAAGAAACACTCTTGAAATTTCGGTGGATAAATTCATTTCAATCATACAATAAGAGCAATTTATTTGAAATTTCAAAAAATTTTATCTTTGCATCGAATTTTACGATGGTATCCACAACCTCGAAGAAAAACGTGTTCATTACTAAATTCAAAGAGAATGGAGATTTTAACCAGTACTGGTACTCTCCTGCCACGATAGAGTACCTGGTGGGTGAGATCATGGAGCAGGGCAAAAAAGTCGCGTTTTTATCGACACCGAGCGTTTATTTCAGCATCAAAGACAAAGAATTCAAAGAAAACTGTTTCCTTTTCGAGGTAACAGTCGCTATACTACTTCTAATTCATGATTTTGCAATACTTAGTACGATAAAGGGTTCTCAAAGGACAAGAACTTCGTCTTCTATGATTTTAAAAAGCCTGAGGATATCCCTGCTGACCTGCTCGGCACCTTTGACTTCGTGTTGATCGATCCGCCTTTCATCACTCGCGACGTATGGGAAAAGGTAATCCTTTCGATGTTTCAGCCGATAAAAAAGTCTTTTGAATAAAAGTATGCGGAAGCTGCTAACAAACTGATCAAGAGAAACGAAAACGGAGAAGTTACAGGCAAATTTTTGTTGAGTTCGATCGATGAGAACGCCCCGATGCTGAAAGAGCTGCTGGGAGTTTCAATCAGAAAATACAGACCGCTGATTCCGAATCTGGTCTACCAATACTCATTTTTTAGCAACTATGAATCTGAAAATTTGAATAAAGAAAATCCTGAGGTTGGCTTCTAGTACATGCTTGCTTTGAATGTAATTTGCATGAAATTTGGATTTTACACGATTTGGATCAAAAATATGAGGAAAATGTGAGCAAATAGCATCCTTGAAAAATAATATCTGTTCTATGGCAAACACAAAGGGTTGCTTACTTTGGATTTCACGATTAAAAGCGCCTTGAAAATAACAAATTTTCTTCATACACGCATTCGATGCAGGATGATATACATGACCCAACATTAAACTAAAAATACAATTTACACAAACTAAAGGGTGCTCCTAGCTACTCAGCGTGCCCAGCCTGAGAGTCCGTCGTCTTCTTCATTGTCTTTACTAAGGTAGTTGGATATGCTTTCGGGTAATTTTATCTTTGTAACCTCCGATGCAACATACTTTCCAACATCAGATTTCATGATCTTTCCGACCAGCTGACTCTTGAAAAACTCGCCTTCGAGTCCCCCTTTGACCTCTGCGAGCTTCGCCCTCGGTTTTGGCTCTTCACGACGCTCCCAGCCGCTCAAACCTTCCTCTTCTTCTTCCTCATCGTCATCTTCTTTTTTTCGCTTTGATACGTAGGTATCATAATCCTTGATCTTTGACTCAGTTGGGAACTCTCTGAAATGAGAAACGAGGGGTCTCGTGGCCTTCTTGAGCTTTTCGGGGTTTTCTTCCTCTTCCTCCTCGACGCCAGCCTCCCAACCTTTCAGATCGCTGTCTTTTCCAGGCTGACTCATAGTGAAAGGAATCGGCAAGGCGTTCTTCGCAAACGGGTTCTTTGGTAGAACGATATCTTCCTCACTGTCTTCGTCCTCCTCGTCCCTTTTCCTGGCTTCTTTGATCTTTTCGTGCTTTGATTTCCATCCCAGCTCATGATGCTTATGGCTATCATCCTCCTCTCGTTGAGTTATCTTCGAGTCATCATGAATCGATAAGTTTTTATTCTTATTGTAAGGTCTCGTAGCCGGCGCTTCCTCTTCTGGATCAGGGTCCTTAAAGCTATCATATCGTTTGTAGTAATCATAATTCGAGTTCACGTAGTTGTCCTTTGTCTTTCCGTAGTAGTCGTAGTCTTTGGTAGATTTTTTAGTAGAGTAAAAATCGTCTTCGTCGTCGTCTTCTGAATCATACTGATAGTTCAAATTGCGTGTTTTTTTATTCTCAGTTTCCTTCTGATAGTCATCATCGGGTGGATGATACCCTCGGGTTTGTTGTTGTTTCTTTGCTCTAATCATCGTGGATTTATAGAGGAGAGATCCTGAGTCTTTCTCTGGGTCGAAAGGATATCGCCAAAACTAGCAATTAGTTTGATTAGGGGGAAATAACTAACGAAAAGTATCTTCTCACCTTGACGCTCTTGTCCCGAGATGCTGTGATGAGGAGCTTGAGGTCGGGTAGATAGCATAGAGCTGTGATTTCTTTCGAATGCGCATCAAGAGAGTCTGATGAGTGAAAAGAGCGTTAGAAGGTGTATGTCATGAATGGTATTACAAAAAGACGCGGCGTTCTGTGAATTAACGAACAATACATGTCCGCAATCGTTTGAGACTAACAGCTGTCTGCTGCTGGAGATAAAGCACATATCAGAAATCTAATTTGGAGGTAATTTTAGTGAATAATGATTTAGGAGTTTACATTTTTGATGGTTTCAATTGAACCGATAATTTGCGTGAATTTTTCCTAGAGTCCAAATTTAGTCTCCTTCGCTTTGCCTGAAAACATTACCTTTCCATATTTTGGGATTTCGTAGATAGCGATAACACCTTGCTTCGACCCAGCGAAGAGAAACCCAGGAGTCGGGTCCCAGAAGAACGAAGTCACGTGGTTTTGTCTAGGGAAATCAACCACTCCAAGGAGGAGTATCTGAGACTAATTTCGCATATAATATATTAAGAAATAATCCCAACGCCCAAAGATTACCCCAGCAGCATAAATGTAGAGAGTTCCAACGCTATCAGCAACAAAAATACGCTCTTTTTGGGGATCATACATCAATTTAACCAACGAATGCATGTGCAGTTTTTCTTGAAAAGCATTAGTTTTTGCAAGCATTATAAAGGGAATTTACGCTGAGACCGGTCTGTCGCGTCCTCTGTTAGTTTCGTCATGATAAGATTCTTATCGAGGGATATCGAAACCAGCGTGGCTGTCGATTTGATAAGAGCCACGCCGGTGACAGAAGATGCATGCTGTTTGACTGTGCAGTAATCATCAGCTTCCTGGTATTGGTGTTCGGTAGCAACTCGGAAAATACTAATATTTCCACTCTCGAGTCCAACCGCAAGGAGAGTTAAATCCTCTTCCCAGTGCATACACATAACCTGACAAGGTAACGAATGAAGCTATGAGGAAATTGGAGACCTATTACTGTCGAATCGACTTCTTGATTCCACAATTTGCTGAATCGTAGACTGCCGATAGGGTCTTCGCCGTAGCAAACCACGTGCCCATGAATAAATGTATTTGTTTTGATAGGCGCCGCTACCATGCCCATGACCACATCGAGTTTTGCCGCAGCACCACTGTCTCCAAGCCCGAGCATGAGAACGCCGCTATAAGGCAAATATATCATCTGAAGCACTTCCATTCCGGTGTCCTCGATCTCCGTCATATACTTAGCCAGCTCCTCTTCGTTGCTGTATCTATCGAACTAATAAACGTAGTTTTTTTAAGGATTTCCGCGAAATTACCTCGAGAAATTCTCTGAATGATGGATCAACAAGCACATCCTTTTTAAAACATAGCGCCTATAGAGATAGCATCGTTGCTTATGTGGTTATGTAAAGAGAGAGGGGGTACGTTCAGATATTTTTCTAATTCCATGCGACGCTTGTTAAGTTCTTTGTCTGTGGGTTTAATTAAGAGACTCAGTAGGCTCTTTTCAGGGAGAATGGGCATGTTGGGGATCTTTTTGTGAATTTTGTTGTGTAGATCGCTGAATTCTTTGTAACTCCTGTCGATGGTCCATTTCTTCCTTTTCTCATAGTATGCTTCAATTTTGTAGTATGTTTCGCCTCGTTTTTCAAAGTATTCTGGGATTTTAACCTAAGAGTTCGCCATCTAATGTGAGTTTTTGGGATTGTATGATGTGTTTACTCGCAGGTCGGTTGAATATTCACTCTGCATTAATTTTTCAGCTCAATGTCCTTCTTATTTCGGTATTAGAATTAGAATTTGTTAAAATTATTTGCTTTTATCTCGTATTGTCCTTTGTGATCTCTCATCAAACTGAAAAATAAAGACATAGCAGATGAAATAATAGAAAATAGCCGAGCTGGGTTTGCTGTGATGTAACAATGTGATGATGCTTGCCATGGAATTAATTAAAAGACACTGATTAAAATTGCAAAGTTTTATGGAAGATTCAATGTGCCTTTCTACTAATATTGGCTGCCAGAGTGTTCTGCGGGGGTCTACTTTGGATTTAGTTCAAAAATAACCTGAAAAAGAAATCGAAGGTGCTGTCTTAGAGGAAAAACATTTTTACAAAAGAGAAGGCTTAATTCTCGAATAAACCTAATTGATATCCGTATTTGCATGAAAAGAAAAATTTGTTAGTTAAGATTCTGATGAGAAATAACACATAATGATGGAAATAACTCCTCGAAAAAAGCATTGAAATCAGAATATCAGTTGTTTTTTCTTTTGACTGTTTTCAAGAGACAGACAATATATTGTCACTGCTTTTGGTTATGCTATTGGTGTTTGTTTTTAAATCTGTATCTATTGTCTTCACTAGCCTTCGATTGAATTGAATTCCAATTTAGAAGCGATAATTGCTCCTTAGCATTTCTGAAAACCATTGAAAAGAAAAAATAGAGGAAAAAGAGGAAAATCTAAAAGGCTCGGAAATCGACTACTTAGTTATGAAATAACATCCAGACAGTGAAAATTTCCTACCCGAAACAGAAGTATATTCCGAATTAACCTTGCATGAAACAAATACATTAGCTTTTTTAATAAATTTTTCCAGAAATTGGGAGATCGATCCCTCTTTTCCCTAAACTTCAGGAGGAAAAAGAGCATTATTGTCAAAACCAACAACTATTGATGTTCATATTGATTTCTGGCTTCCCCTCATCTTTACTCAAATATGCTTTCTATAAAATTTTAAAGTATTAAGCTTGCCTCCTAAATCAGACTCCGGAATCAAATCTTTAAAATATCGCTTTGAAGCTTTTGCGACTAACAGCAAAATACGAAAAAGTTTCTATCATTTCAAAAAAACGTTAGACCTCACCATCTCAATGATCATTCAAAGCTCCATCTTTCTTTGAGGAACAAATCCCAACCTCCACCTTCATTACAATTAAATCCTCATGTTTCTTGCTGGTGGTCTATTCAGGCCAAGTAGAAGATCATAGCCACTTTACTAATTTAGTTACTAATCGCCTGATTTTGCCTCTAACAGTCACATCCTTAAGATTTTTCAAATCATTTGCCTTTAATTTCGAATGTCATTCGAGTACTCTCTATAACTGATAGCTTATACAAATTAGGTCATCATGAACAGATTTGCTTAGTAGGAGTCTGTTCTGTTATGTGAAAGTGCGGTCCTTGCCAATTAAAAATTAAACAATTTGTTTTATTTCACGACCTGAAGATTTTTAAGCTAAAATTTTATTTAAAAGATGCCAAGGATCTCAATCACTTTTTCCTATCTTTTCTGCTACTACCATCTACTCTTCGAATTAGCCAACGCAAGCATCCAGGTCGAGAGTGGCGATTCACTCATAAACGCCATTGAAGCAGAAAACTCTACAACCGGAGATGTAATCTTCGATATTGAACCAGGGAACTATCGTATCACCTCCACAGTCAAATACGAGATGTCTGCTGCCAATTCAGTCACCCTTCGAAACGACGCTGGAATCTCGCCTCAGAATTACGCCGCTTGCTACAACCTGCCAAAAATTACTTTCAACTCGACTGGAGCTGATTTATATTTCTTGAATACAAACCGCATTACGTATCAAGGGTTGGCTTTTTTTATTGACGGTCGTACGCGGTTAAAGAGTGGCGGATCGCTTACCTCTATGGTCTTCAAGGATTGCTGCTTTATTGACGCAAATGCTTCGTTGACTTTGAGCAAGCCATTCGCATTACTCTCCGATCTAACGACGCTATCTTTCACGAATTGCATTTTTTTCAAGCGGTCTGATGTGTCAGTCATTGTTGCCAGCAATTCCGCCTTCCAGTTAGTGAATTCCTATATCACTTATCAAGGTGGAGGAGGCTCTGCAGAAAACCCGATAGTCTTCCTCCAGGGCTCGAGTAACACGGACTGCTCAAATTATGTCTCAGCGCGTAATATGAGCGTTACTGGCCTTACTATCAGAGGAAATCTATCTGCAGGGAATTTGCCACCAATGCTCGTGGTAATGCGATATAACTACGCAAATATCGCTAATACTGTTATAGCCAATCTCCAAAATTCTTTCGATCAGGTTGCGAATACGTTTAAACCAGACGACAATGAGTGCAGTAGTATGACAGCAAATGGGGCTGTGATTCTACAGAACATAAATGGGATTTCCATTACAAATTTCTCAATAGCCAATTCCAGTTTCCAGGCCAACGCCTCAAGGTCGATTAGTTGGTTTTTGCTTCGCATTTCGAATTTTGTTACGCTTAGCGTTTCAGACGTGATGATTGTGAAGAACGTAACTTGGGATGATCAATCAACAACGACGGATACGTCTCTACTCAGTGGACTTATCCAAATAACAAAAGGGGTTTCTCTCGGGAATCCAGTCAATTCTAATTATCCTTCATTGAGTATCGCGAATTCTCGGCTCAGCGGGGCTTTCTTTCGGGCGCTATTGATAAGCGATGATCCCAGCGCCTTTCAAGTGAAAACACCTCAAACCCTTAATACGATGAGCTTTTCTTCAATTGCCGTTGAGAACACGACCATTGCCTATGCGCTAGCTATTGTCGAAGTCGAAGTTTTCAGGAATCGGAACGGAATAGACACAACCTCCCTATCAGCGACCATCAGCATCCTCTCTTGTAAGATAACGTCGTCAAGCATCGCATCGCGAGTTATTTCTTTCACAGTGAACGAGCAATCGAACTCGGGAACCGTAGATTATATCATCGAGTCATCTCCATACATAAAGATCAGCCTTACAAATTTTAATTTCACAAATTCCTCGTTTTCAAAAGGCGCTAGTCAGTATGAGTTCGGTCCCTTAGGACTAATTTCGGTCTGTGAATCGGCGCTTGTCACAGCTTCAGGGTTTGCTATTACGCGTAACACTTTAACGATGGTTGCTCTCATCCAGAGCATCGGAGTCGTTGGCAATCTGCTGCTTACAAAGTCTAATCTCAGCAGCAACACCTTCACTTCATCCTATCTTGTCTATCAGGCCCAACAGTACCTATCAGCGCTCGACTACCACAGCGCCTACTTCCTTTCGCCAGTCTCCATGTACACGCTAATCCGACCCATGTTCATCAGTAACATCATCTCTCAACAAAATACTCTCGTCGACTCGACGCTCTTTCGTTCCTGCGCGCCTTTCCTCTTCATCGTGGATTCTGCTTTCAGGGAATACTCTCTGAAGCGATCCACAATCGCTACAACCGAGAACTTTCAGCAGGTTACAAACGATGAACTCGAGGAGATGACGTTCAGTAACTACGATGCTATTGGCAACTCAACGCTGACGCAAAGCGCAGGAGGAGTAAGTTTGTCCTCAATGTTTACAATGAATTTCTTGGGCGAGCCTTTAGCTAGTCAACCGCTATATTTCCTCAGGTTTGAACGATTGGATTTCTCGGTGACTCAGCCAATGGAAAGCACGAATTTGATCTCGATCACGGATTACCAGTTCACTAGAAGCTTCGTGTATTTCGCTGATCTTTGGTTTGAACATCTCACTGCCAAGGCTTCTGCGCTCGAGGGCGTGACTTCAGCGATTATGCTGAAGAATATTAATAATGTCAGAGTTATCAACAACGTTTTTTGCTATTTAAGCGGTGCATTGAGACTAGTAACCGCAAGCTCAGTCTCTCAGTCCTTTGAGTTTATCTCCAATAACGTGCAGGATGGCTCTCTAGCAGCGGGAGTCAGCGTTTTTCCTCAAGGACTCTTGCAGTTAAGTCAAATAAACTCAATAACTCTGTCTAATAACACATTTAGCAATATAAGCCAACCCTCTTTTGCGATATCAATCGGGACGATGCTTAGTGGAGGATCAATAATTATCGACGGAAATACATTCTCGAGCAACGAGCATTTTGGATTCTTATCCATCGAATCGCCAACGCTTAACAGCTTGACGATGAGTTCAAACGTACTATCCGATTTCTCTAGTGACAGCGGATTGAGCTTCAGTGTGGAGACTTCTATCATTGTGGTTAATATCAATGAGCTCCAAGGAAATATTTCTGTGGTGGATAACTCTTTCACGAATTTTACGATCGCTTATCTTGGGAACACCGCAGACCCGCTAAACTTCTTCATTTTAAAGGTGGTGTCGACTAGTAGCAGTGCTATGGGCAATCAGATCGACTTTATAAACAATACGTTTCACAATGGAACCGTAAGCTCTCAAAGCACGCAAATGACCGCTTTCCTGCAAATCGCTGCTTCGAAACTAGCTGTTAAGTTTTCAGGTGTTTCAATCGAGGAGGTCGGAGTCCTGAACGCAAATCAATTCGTGCATTTGATCGCTTCTAGCTTGACTCTAACAGATACAAGCGCAAATACTGTGCGATCTGATGCATCTGGTGGTTTATTTCTGATTTTTGCTCAGAGTAGCCTTATCAATGCTGTAGATCTGACCAACCTCACATTCGCAAGCGCGGTGACAGGCGCAGCGATCGGGTTCACCAGCGGGACTGATCTTATAGTCTTTTCGAACATAACAGTTCAAAATTTATCAATTACGATGGCGGAAGGTGGCAAAGGAGGGATCATTTCCATCGTCAATGGAAATTTTGACGTTGACTTTAATACAGTGAGCCTCTTCAACAACTCAGCCACTGGACCTATCGTATTGCTTTCTCAATCCAACTTTGGGAGCTTTTCGTTCCAGTCTCTGATGATTTATACCGCAGCGCAGCTGCAAACGATAATAAGCGTCAGTGCTTCAACGGCCGTCGGGGGCAATACATTGCTGATAAAAGACGTAGCTGTCTATGAATATGCAGGCGCGAGCTCTATTCTATTCCTTACGTCGGCAGTAAACGACATCACACTTACAAATAACAGCATCTCTCCAGTAGAACCAACCGTAGGTACAAATTCCTCGTATTTGCTGCAATACAGCAGCAATGTCATCATCAAAGAAAATTTCAATAGCTTAATCTTGCAAGGGGCTAACTGGATCACTATAGGATGTACTGAAAGCACTGGGATCCTCACTTCTTCACTCACAATTACGCAAATGACGAGTTCGTATATCCAAATCCAGAACCCTTCAGCAAGCTTTATCGGAATAGCTGAGAGCTCCAGCACCTGCAGCATAGCATTGGACATTTCTTCTTCGAATTTCATCGCAATCACGAAAGTAAGTGGAAACGGCAGCGTCATTACGCTCTCGCCAGAACCGACTTTCACCATCAGGATTTCTGACTCTGGATTTCAGCAAAATCAAGCAGGAAGTGGCGGAGTCTTTTACTCCGCGAACAACAGGACCGAGACGAGCATTACGATAACTAATTGCCAATTCAACAGCAATTCTGCAGCTCTCAAAGGCGGCGTGGGATATGTTCCAGGCGATTATATTGTCGTCTCTAATTCAGTGTTCGATTCTAATTCAGCGTACATCGGCGGTGCTTGCTTCTACGTCTCTTATGTGGATAAACTCAAGGGTAATTTGTGTAAAGACGGCACGAGTTATAAAAACAGCCGCGTGACGCTCGGCAAGCAAATTGACATTGCGACGGACGCCCATTATTTCACCTTAACCATGGACGAACACGATTTGGAGTTGAATCGTATCATATCATCGACTTACCCAAACGGCACGCTGTATCTGAAGAACGTGTCTCACTACGGGCTGCAAACCGTCAAAATGCAGTGTCATCCTTATGATTATCTCGACCAGCCTTTCTACGATTACGACTTCGTAAACGGAATCATCTTCACAATTCTTGGCGAGCAGAATCGAACCGCAACATCCTTCAATTGCACGGCAGATCAATGCTATGTCGGGGAAAATAACATCGCTTACTTAGCAGGCGTCGGAGAAACTGTTACCACGTTAGTATCATACGTATTGTCAAGCGGGAACCTTTACACGAGTTTCGGTGTCCAGATCAGAGCCTGTACCACTGGCGAAGTCGTTGACCCTGTCTTGAAGGTCTGCTTCAAGTGTCCTCGCGGCAAATACTCTATACGCCTTTCAGACACACAGTGCTCAGAGTGCCCTTCCGGTGCCAGTTGTCCCGGAGGTGACCAAATCATCCCGCTAGTAGATTACTACCGGAGCCACGCCAAACGCGATTCTGTGCTTAAATGCTCCAGTGGAGTCTGTCTAGGCGGCGAAGATAACTGCACAGAAGGGTATTATGGTCCTCTATGTGGGCTTTGTCAAAACGAAAAGGGCTACGTCAATCAACCTGATGGAACATGCAAAAAATGCCCTGATGGCAGAGTTTATATACTCGTAACCGCATTAATGTTTTTAGCGAATTTCCTCTTCCAGATGTGGGTGGTCTATGGCACGTGGAAGAACAATAGGAAAGTCTACAACGCCATTGCCCATGGTGAGGACATGGAAGAAGACTCCAGCATGTTTGTAAGACAAATCACGGTTTATTTCCAGATTATTTCTATCGTGGGAGTCTCTGCGCCGAATCTCTTTGAAAAATTGAATTTCCTCGAGCCGTTTTCGAATCCGATAGGAAGCACAGCTTATTTCACCGACTGCATATTCTTGGGGCAAGGATACGAGGCAGCTCAGATAATGAAGGCAAAGATATTTATCATGGCAGGAATGCCGTTTATGAAGTGGGTGGTGTACATTTTTATCCTATTGTTTTTGAAATTATTCAAGAAAGGACTTGCTCTCGTCAGCGCGGTTGTGGCTGGTGGACTGACGATATTCATCGGTGACCAGCCTGCCATGCTTGATGAATTGGTGTCTTATCTCGGTTGCTCACAACTGGATACAAATGAGGATACTAAGTACGTTACGAACTATATGAATGTGGTGTGCGGGACCGATGACTACGATTACTTCGTGAAAAGCTTCATTTACACGTTCATTTTCTCATTCAATTTGCTCATTCCTTTGGCGCTGCTCATCGTTCTCATCATGAAAAGAAAAGCACTAAATGAAGAAAGCAAGCGGATGTCGCTGGGGACGATCTATAATGACTACAAAGCAGATACCTTTTACTGGACGATCGTTTTGGTGGTTTTCAAAATTCTACTCGTGATTGTGATGAAACTTCTGGATCTCCCTTTGACGACCAAATGCGGGCTCCTGCTGCTTTTGATTTTTATGTATTGCCTCATATTTCTCAGGAAGAACCCGTATTACTCCATAAACGTGGCCAGATGCGAGAAGGTCGCAGTAGTGTCCTACATGGCCAGCGTGACTATCGCGATCATGCTGCAGCAAGATAACAGCACTGGATTGCAGGTATTCCTTGCGGTTTGCTTTTATTTGAACACCACTGTGGGTTCGTTGTTTATCATGTATTTCATTGGAAGAAACCTGTTTCAAACGGGAAAAGAGTTATTCCATAAGGTTTTTAAGAAAAAGAGTCCACAAGAGCAGAGAAAACTATCACCTGACCTGAATGATACCAAAAACATGAGCAAGAGTATCATGTTGGATATTTCAACAATGAAGAGAGGTACATCGAAGAGAGTCGGTTCGAGGGTTTCAATGAGATCAAGGGGATCTAAATCTGCTCGCAGGAAGGACAATGACAATAGCACGGACTCATTTCTGCAAACAACGAATGTTTTCGCGAAGCGATTAACCGAACGAGGTAGAAGAGTAGTGATGAAAGGGGTTCCGCTGGAAGAGTTGCAGAGTGCTGTCGAGTGGAACAGAGAGCAAAATGCGGTGCTAGAGAAGAGGTTGGGATCGAAAGTCACGTTTCGGCAAGGAGGGCCTGTGGAACAGCAAGGAAAGGAAACGATAAAAGGATTCAAGCTGGAAGAGTTGCAGAAGATAAGGGATTGGCAGAATGAATCAAACGCAAACCATCTAATTAGGATGGGTGAAGCGAAAAAAATTGGCTATAGCAGGAAAAATATTCCGATGTCGTGATTTTGGCGATTTCGGAGGGTGTTAGAAGGTCGAGACTGGTATCAAATCAAACCTTTTAAAATGCTAGGAACGTGTTTTTTAAAGCTATGAATTGAGGAGTGCTTGAACACGATAGGTTTTATAATAATTTTATCAATTGCATCATTTTTTATGCTATGGATATTTCTTTCAAGTTTGAAAGTATTCATTTGTGGCTAAGTATACCCACAATAATAATTTACAATTTCTTTAAATGCTAATGTTTTCTGGGGGGTCGAAACATATTTTTCAGTAATGAAGAATGATCAAACAGTCTAGAATAGCCGCTTGCACAATTCTCAAGGAGTTTTCGAATGGTTTTCATCTTCACTAAAAGTAATAAGCATTTAGAAAGCACCAATTATTTAATTTTTTATGATTTTTTTGTTAATAATTCTCGATAAGTTTTGTTAGAATATGTAATTTCGATTGAATATATTTCCAATAAACTTGGAAGAGTTTCTCAGATCGTAAAACACTTACGAGAGCCAATGACTCTCGAGTATAATGATATTTGGTATGTATCGTCTAAGGATCATTTGATTCGATTACGGAATTGCGGGGACCAACGTACATTCTATGCATCGGGGCTACATACTGTTCAGAAAACACCGTTTTGTAGCTTCCTTTGTAAGATACACCACCTGTGATGAGTCCTGCATTCGACTTTTTAAATATTAAGATTAAGTAATTCTCTTCATACTAAAAAGATATTACAATTTCTTTAGCGATAGGCGTATTTCCAGTTGTTTCTATTTTCAGAGGCACAAAAGACTTCTTATACGACGATTGCCCTATGAAAGGGAGCGAGTTATTGACCGATCTACAAAGCAATTGCTGATTGTAACATTCAAGCGTTCAAGAATATATTTACCCACGTCGAGGTGCCATTGACTCTGCTCTTTGCCCTCTCATCTGCTTAGAATAACTATCATTATAAGTACTTTTCCCTCTCAACGGTAAATTAGGAATAAAGGTCTCAGGCTGCTTTGGTGGATCATACGTCCTCGCATTTGGACCCCAGTTCACAAATTCATTCTTCATAATTCGTTAATTATCAATGATATAACTATACAAATGATTACTCTATAAGCGGTCCCTGCGACAAAAGGTATATCAGACAAGATATGCCGCTTTGGGTCTTTGTTCTTCTCTGGAGGCGATACGTTCCATTCTTTGTAATCAACCTATTCAACTCATTAATCAAGAGGATATTCGCTTGAAAAGGTACCAGATTAGTCGTTTTAAAATCTATTGGAGCGAGCGATCTCGATGGGTTCCAGAGATCAGGTTTGATGCGAGCCGCCGGAGACGCGCCACTGAAAGGCACAAAATCCGATTTGTAAAGACTGCTTCTTGGGAAGCGATGGCGCTTGTTTACAAGTTGGTAGCGCGGCTCGATTCTGAACCGAGGCTCCCAATTTTGATGCGTGAAATCGTCAAGTTGATTTACATTACCCACATTCCTGTCGTTTTCAGCTGCATTCGCGGTGTCCTCATCCTGCTATGAAAGTAGGTGATGAGAACGACAAGTATAAACCATTCGTTACCTTAATATTCTCCTGACTGACCTTTGTCGAAGGGTCTATTTGTTTTCCAAGCCGATTTTGGCTGTAATAATTCTTCCAATTTTTCGTCGTGAAGTCTTTCTGGTATACCGAAGGATTATCATTGAGGAAGCTCTTCAGCTGCTGAGTGTCACTCGCAATGGTCAGCTTTTCAGGAAACGAGATGCTTTTTGACAAACTGTTTGTAATCGGAGGAAGACGCTGAAAGCTGCCTATCTCTTCGTTTTCGACTGGCCTGAGACGCTTCTCCTCGGGGAGTTCCAGCTGTTTCTGTTGAAGGCTCGCGTTGCTGATGCTGTTTCGGCGCTGGTTTTTGCTGGCTTCCATTTTTTGATCCTGCTTAGATTTAATTAACTTTGCTTTTATGTTTATTTATTTATCCACAAATTGCATACTTACGCTTCAGGGGTTTCGATAACGCTTGATTTCATTCGTTGAAGAAAAAAATTAGTGTTGGTAGTGCTTCTAAATTGTATGAAAAATAGCATAAAAAGGGCATCGCTATCATCTCTAAGTTAACTGGCTATTGCAACTTTCAAAAAGAGAACAATTAGTCTTTCATCCGCTTCCCCTCCACGCTTAATGGCTGCCGCATCGTCTCAAGTTAAGAGAGTTTATCTGTTATTGGGAATTTGCCAATAATGTTAACATTCACAAGCTATTAGCGGAAAAAGCCCTTGAGGTTTTTTCTTAATCAATAAATTTAAATATGATCACAGAAAATCTGAAGCACCGAAACGAAACGAAACTATACACAAAAATTCAGTTAAATGCAACACAAACGAGGTATGAAATTCCATAAAACTACCCCCAATTCAGAGCTAACAACTTACTTATTGCTCATAATAAAGCCCTCTCTTGTTATCACTTGACCTCTCTGACCTCCTCCCGGGTGATCTGGAGCTTCTCTTCCCAATCGACCTATGCGTTTTTTCTTCTCCTTTGCCCAGCTTTTGTATGAACTGTAAGAGATTATAAGCCTCTTCAATGATGCTCTGAGCAATATCAAACGTCATTTCATAAATTTGACTGTTTCCTTCGAGAACCCGGCTGTTTTGATTGCCTCCTTGCGAGAATCCGCTGTAAAAAACATCTTTAAACTTCTTCAACGATTTCTCAACCTCATTGAGCTTCAAACTCTTCCGCCTAATGAGCTCCGATGCTCTGTGTTGGATTTCATCATTACCAATCTGCATTTTTCTAACCTGACTTCCCACTTCCTCGATTAACCTGAATAACTGTTGTGAATCCATGCTCCAAACCAAAGCACCAATATCCAACTGATAATCCAATGTCCTCGGCCGCGATCTATCGAGTTTCCTCAGTTGAATCTCCTTAAAACTGCTCGCAAAGGTAGGCATCTGCAATCCGAAAAATTTCTCTGCTAGCCCAGCAGATGGCTCTTGTTCATTAGAAAAAACTTCCTTAATGGCATTTCCAAGGGCAAGCGAGGTGTTATAGAAGGTCAGATAGAGCGAGTCGATGTTAGTGAAGATCTCTCTGATAAACCCTTTCAGCGATGGATTCTTTTCGAGGACCTCTTGCACTTGGTCGTACATTTTCATTAATGCATTAATATCCTGTGAGTCTGCCTTCACTGCATGGGTAATGTAAGCTCCGTAGTCAAAAGCAAAGCCTTTGATTCTCTCGTCTACGACTTTAAGAATCAGCTCTAATTCTTGTACTCGCTCTTTGAAAATCCGCTTCGCTTTCTGTTTGTAGGCTTCTAAGGCGTTCACGCTCTGATTGCTCGCTTCAAGCCTTCCTGCTCCTCGATGTGAGCCACGGAGCTCGTTTTCGAAAAGTGTGTTCTGCTCGCGTGACGACAGCTCTGCGTCATGGGGTTGCTCGTTGCTGAGCTTAAACATCGATGATCTTGCGGACTCTTTGGCCAGATCAGCTTCGAGGGTCTGATTATGAGCGACTAGTTCATTCAAGGCATGAAGCTTTCGAAGTAACTCGAGATTTTCTTCCTTCAGCCCAGCGCAAACGTTTCTTAGTTGCTCCAGTTCTATTTTCAGTTTCAGTTCTACTTGCTTTGCTCGAGCCGTCTCATCGTGTGAATTCCTCTGCGTCGGCTTCGAGCGCTTTCGCTCAGAGCTTCCACGCCCAGAGCGCGGGAACACATCTTCGGAGCGCCTTCGGCTGCTTATTCTTAATGGGCTTTGCTCTTGGAGAGAGTACTGCACTGTCCTCGATTCTGGAGCAAAGGACTGGATTTGTGAGCTATTTGAGATCGAGGACTGGTTGTTTGAGTGCGTCATATTGTCGAAGTCAGCCCCTTGCATCTGTGATGAGATGCTACTTCGACGTTGGTTCAGCGATCGCTTCAAAAACTCATTTTCTCTCGCTTTTTCTGCAAGCGCAAGCTCTTTCTCCATCATTTGTTTCTTTAGTGAAGGCAGATCCGATGAATTCGCGTCTGGCGGTTGGTTCTTCAGTTGATATATCAATTTCGCTTTCTCCAGCAGCTCTTGGTCTTTCGCGACCAGCAGCTTCCTTAGCTGCGTTACCTCCTCGCTCTGAGACTCGTAATTGCGGATCTTCTGCCTGTAAATCACGAGCTGCTTATCAATCTCGTTGTATTTGTTCTGAAGGATATCAAATTCCCTTTCTAATTCCTGTATCGTTTGATCTCTTCGAACGATCTCCCGGTCCTTTTGCTTCTCTCTGTGCTGCACCTCCTCGAGCTTTCGACTCAATTCGCTTGTATATGCTTCCTGTAGGTCTTTCGAGCTTCTATTGATGTATTGTGTGTTAGAAGACTCATTTTCTTTGTCTGGATTCCACGTGCTATACTGTGAAGGAACCATCACTTGGATCGGCCGTTGGTTCATCAAAGCTTCATTTTTAATGGTTAATTGACTGACTTTCTGCTCCAAGTAATTCAAGAGCTCTTTAAGTTTCTTCTGCAACGTCTGCCCGGAATCCGAGACGGCTAATCTCTTGAATCTATCGGATTTGGCAGTCTGGAATGCCCTTTCAAATGCGTCTTCAATAATGATTTCCAGCACGTTCAGTTCGCTCCTTGCGTTATTACTGTCATCAGTGAGCTCCTTAATCGTATTGGAAGCGTGTTGGACTGAGCGGTGAGATTCAACCTCGATCTGCTTGCAGATTTGGGCCAGGTTGCGTCCTTCTTGGATGAGCGTCGTGGCTACGTGCCCGGAAGACCTGCTCTGGTCTCGGATTAAACCAGTATACTGCTCCGAGAGTTTTGTCCATTCATTTGAATGGTCTGAGGCGTCTTTAATGAAATTAATCAGCTGCGAACAGAAATTCTCAAGCTCAAATATCGTCTAATTAGTTAGATAAGTCGAGTAGTTCCTGAGAGAAATAAGCTACCTTGCAAGCTTTAAAATATTTAAGGTTCATCTCTTCAATACGCTGGCTCTGCTCTTCTCTTTTCATTAAGAATGCTTCAACAACGGGCGGAAGAACTGGCTGCTCGTTAAGCTTTTCTTGGAGGAGTTTAACCTCTCTTTCGCCCTAATAAGCACTTAATATGTTAATCATTAAACGCGTGTTACCTCTTGAGTGACCCGTTCTATGAGCTTGATAAGAAACTCTTCTCTTTCCAACGCAAACTGAAGTTCAAGCTTCAGCTCTTCTGCGCTGTAAGAGCGCTGCTGTGCATCTTCTCCCTTGCTCTTCTTGTCAATTTCTGGCTCTTTTCCACCCTCTCGTGCTGTCTGAACCTGTCTGGTTTCATTTTCTTCACTAAATCTCACAGTCGCTGCGGAAGCTCCTCGATTTGCAGTCCGAAGAGGCGTCGATGATTTGAACCTCGCAACTGGAATGCCTGAGAACTCTGAACTTAACGCGCGGGTAGTTTCGCCTTCGATATGACTTGCTTCATGCAGAGGACTGAAATTTGTGAAAGTATGCGTTCTTCTCCCACGGATAGGCGTGCTGTTGGAGATTTCAGACGTAGGAGGAAGGGTCATTGCGAACTGTGACTGTTGCAGAGCGCTTTCAGATTTTCCCAGCAAGTTCAACGCTCTCGACGCCTGAGTTGTGAAATTTTCAATTTCTGATTTCACTTTGCTTCTCTCTTCGAGAACCTGCTTTTGTAGCGTTTCTATCTCAGCTTCTTTCTCTAAGATTTTGCCTCGGAGCTCGTTGCTGCGCTCCTTCTCCAATCGCAACTCAGCTGCTAAACTTTGATTCTCGTCGATTAACCCGCGATTCTCTCGAATCATCGCCTCAATTTCCTCTCTCACTTTATCGCATTCTTTCCTCAGAGCCTGCGTTTCCTCCGCCCTTTCCATCCTTTCCTCCATCTTTGCCCTCATCATCGTGCCAAGATCCGCCTTTGTTTGCTCGAGGTCGGTCTTCAGCTTCTCGTACTCACTTACCTGCTCTTCTAACTGCTTGATCGCCTCATTCTTCTTCGTTTGAATACCCTTTAAGGTTTTTACTTTCCCTTTGTATTTTTTCACTTTTTCCACTTGCTCCTGGCTTAATGCCTTGACATGCTCAACTTCCCTTTGAAAAGCTTCCTTTTCTTTCATCAGGCGCTTTATCACGGCTTCAGCATTATCGATGGTTTTGTTCTAATGGCATTATAACTTAAAACACACACAAGATAAGTTGAGCTCTTACCTTCACCTGCTCTGAGGCAGTTAACTCATTCAAGGCTTTTAACCGCTCCTCTAGCTCCTTCTCTAGTTTCGCATTTTTGTTTGTTAGATTAGACACCTGGCGCTCCAGACTATCACATTTGTTCTTGGCTTGATTGTACGTTTCCTGTAATGAGGAGAAGAGCTCCTTTTCCTTCTGGAGCTCAACTCTCAATTGGATTTCTCGAGAATTCGCGGCATGTTCCTGCTGTTTCGAGAGTTTTTCTATCTGCTGCTGGAGCTCAGGCAATTGCTCGGAAGACACGCGAAGAGTTTCAACTTGATTTTTCAATTCGAGGATCTCCTGCTGCTTTCTTCGGACTTCCTCTGATGCTTTCACGATCAAATACTCAAATTCATTGACTTTTTCGGTTTTTATTGCTAGTTCTTTCTGAAGTTCTTCAATCTCTTTATCTTTACGTGCCATGTTGTTCAACAGCGTCGATAGGGTTGGCGGCGGTGGTCTCTGAGAGAAAATGCTGCTCTCTTCGCTTGGTTGTCGATGCGTGCTTTCGAATTGAGGATAGTCTCTATCTTTCATTTGCTTCCCAATGTGTGTTTTTAAATCTTTATTTGAATCAAGAGACAGTTAATTTGTTTTTTGAAATACGGAACCCATAATCACAATGCAAATCAAATGGCTTTTTATTCAATTCACAAGCTTTCACCTTTGGATAGCCAAAGACAATAATTTTTTACAACGCTTGCCATGAGCTATTTATGCTGGGGTACATAGCCTTCTATTACTTTTTTATTCGGAAATGCATGAACGGATTGTTAAACACCGTTTTCATTAGTTCCATTACTAGAAAATAAAATCAAAATGCCACTCCTCTTCGTGAGATCTTCCCATTACTGAGGACTGAATCCATTTCTTCAGAGTTTAAATTTGGAGTGACTTAATTTTCTGGACTGTTCTTCCGAATAAATTTATACCGTAAATTAAAGTTTCTTTGAAAGGATCTTCCGACGGCAAGATCAAACGCAATGGATCCTTCATTATTGCAGGCAGGGTTCTCGTTTACGCATAATTTACAAGAGGACCTCAAAGTATACCAAGACCCAAAGAAATACTACAAGGATGCGACCCGGGCTACGTTCGATAAAGTGAAATCTCAGTACTTGGTCACGAAAAAGAAGAAGAAAAGACATAAGACACTTGAGCTTGTGAATAATTACTTGTATCAGGAGTATCTGTATGCGAAGGAAAAGGGATTGATACATTATGTGAACTTTTATGAAGGAGCTTCGGAATCGTTGATATCAGGGTCTGCAAAGAAGAGAAACCCTGCGGATACGACTGAGTTTACGGTGGAGGCGTTTTTGGAAGAAGGTCGGACGGATGAGAACTGGGTTCCGAGCTTTATAAAGGAAGAGATTAAGAACGATATTATCGCTGCATTGTTTTTCTACAAATTTCTGAAAAATGTGATCGGGTAATTCTTTTTTGTTTGGGAGTTTGCATGTGTATATAGTGAAAGGACAGATGTGCTGAATTCAATGCAGGTAATGAGGTGTTTATAAATCAAATCTTAATATGCAGGTTGCACAAAGATGAAAATACTCTTTTCTGAAATAGAAATATTGGATTGGGCTTATTGGATTGAATTGTTTGGTTTATTGGACACTAGCAAACTGTGAATCTTTTGATCGCGGACTGATTTGGTGGATTAGAAGGTGACTCAGTGATGTGACTAACTAACGGACTGCTCAATTAGTGAGGCTCCTCGAATTAGGGTTCTAATTATGATAGAAAGTGTCTTATTTAGTTAATATGAAATTTTGTATGATGATAATAATGGAAAGCAGTTTGGATAGATTATTTGATTCAATCGTAATTATTAATACAGCTCACGCAAACTACAACTGAGAAAATATCCAATTTTCACAATCTATCTCTCAAACGAAACGTCAAAAGCCTAGCTTGTATCAAAATCTCTTCACAATGCAACGAAAACCAACTAACTCTCTTCGAAATTTATAAATCATTTTAATAAAATGTTTTCCTTATAGAATTTTACTCTTATGTGATTTAAAGCTAAATCGACTCTTTTTTTCTCTCTTAATGCCAGCTTTCTAAAAAATTAAAAAAACAAAATGCGTGTGGTTTTGCTGCAAACGTTTCTCGTCAGGCTAGGACACTACTCGCGTTCTGATCCATCAAAAAGAGCTTGAATCTATAAAGACAACAGGACTTTAGATCATTTTTCACTCTTGAAAATTAAGTTTTATTCCATGACCCTTGCATTGCCAAAATAGCTAAACATCGAATATTGCTTCGCCAGAAAATGCATTCTACAAAGTGTGAAGGAGGCTTTAACTTGGATTCCCTGAGACTTTCTTGCGTAGTACCATCTAAAACAGTGAATAACTTACTCCACGCCAGAATCGAAGTTGTGGGCCCAAACAATCACACATTCTTATCCTAATCATTAACACCTTCTCGAGATGGTAGCTTCCACGGTGACATTTTGAGTCTCTTTACTCCTACTTCGACGTTCTGAAGCCTAATAAAACAGCTCATCTACTTCATTAATTTGATAGAATTTCTTTAAATCTTCTTTATTTTTAATAAAATCCTGTTTAAACAATTAATCGGCTCCAGATCATGGTCCATACCCTAACCTCACGCGCCAAAGATCACAACAAAACAAAAAGGCTGCGTTTTATTGCTCTATTATTATGGATAGTCTTGATGGAGATATTAAAGCAAACCGATTTATTCGAGGCTCCGGTGATCATCAGCCTGCGGATAAGATCTGGTGTTATGTTGCTTGCAAATCTCATCTCAACTCCATCCTTTGATCCTTACAGACATTGCGAAGTGGCTACTCGATGTATTTTCTTAATGATTGGACTCTACTTAGCTCCCTCGGATTACATGGTAATCCTCTTCTCTACATTACAGAACGCTTTTTACATCGGAACCGAGATCGATGGCATTGCCGCGCAATTGATTTATTCACTCGCCTCGCTTGCTCCGTGGTTTTTCGCTGCAATTTTCCCAAACGAGTTTCAGATTCCCTTACCGCAGCACAGTGAGCTAATAATGGTAATTTGCTGCCTAGTGGTCCTCTTATCATACATTGTGTCCACCGCAACGGTCAGTAAGCGGACCCGGCTCTCTGCGTTAACGAAACTAGAGCAAGCGTATGTAGAATTAAGAGAATTGAACTCGAAAAACGAAGAGATGAATAAAGTCCTAAAGGAGCTCCTCGAGGACAAAGACAACTTCATCCTTTTATTTTCCCATGAGACGCGAAATCCATTGAACATTCTCATAGGAAATTTAACGCTTCTATTGAACGAGGTTGAAACCCCGAGCCTCCGCACCAAGCTGCTGAGAGCCAAGTTCTGTGGGGAGCTGCTACTACATCATTTAAACAATATTCTCGATACGGGGAAGCTTACGAATAAAAATGTCCTTGAGATTTCGCCTGTTAATCTAAAGACTTCTGAATATATACAATCAATGTGGGACTTCATGGAAATGATGGTGAGAAAGAAGAACCTGAGACCGGACCTGTACGTTTCGAGGAGTATTCCTCGGTTTTTGATGCTAGACCCGCAGCGGCTGTCGCAAATACTCCTGAATTTCATTAGTAACGCCGCAAAGTTTACAACAGTGGGCTCGGTGTCCCTTATAGTGAGCTACTTAAACCAGGATAAACTCGAAGAGAGCGATTTTTACCCAACCTCTGTGTTCGGACACAAGCTGTCATCAACCAATGACCAAGAGCTGCTCGATTCCGAGATCGATCTCGATGAGTTTTCTATGGAAACGAAGAATCTTTACCTGCATGAATTCAAAAGAGAACTGTTTCCGGAGGACAAAACTTCCTTTGAAAACATCTTCCTACAGCAATCTAAAGGGTATCTAAAGTTTGAGATCAATGATACGGGCTGCGGAATCAAAGTTGAAGACTTAGAGAAGCTATTTAAGAAGTTTACGCAGGTGCATTCGGACGGCACTCGCAGACAGATAGGCTCGGGGCTCGGACTTTGGATATCGAAGAATCTGGCTCAGATGATGGGAGGGGATATACGAGTATTTAGCAAAATTAACGTCGGGACCACTTTCGTGGTGATAGTGAGGGCAGAGACTCCTCCTGAAATCCGAAGGAGCCGCAAAGAGAGCTTTCAGACCTCGTCTCCAAGCAGGAGAGGCGAGACCAGTAGGAAAATATTACTTGCTGACGATGACCTTTACAACATTGACGTGCATAAGCAGCTTCTAATGAACGCGGGATACGACGATATTACTATCGCGAAGAACGGGAAGGAGTTGGTCGAGCTATTCGAGGCGCATCCAGAGGAGCGATATTACGCGGTAATTACTGATGTGCAAATGCCTGAGGTGGATGGGATTGCTGCGGCGAAAATGATACGAGAAATCGAAAAGGAGCGAGGAGTCTGCAGAGGAGTGAAGATTGGGTTTATTACAGGACATGCAAACCATAGTGACAAGACTATCGTCGAGCAGGATCCTATAAACGCCTGGTTTTATGTATCGAAGCCGGTAACGACGACGATCTTGGAGAGGTATCTCGAGAAAAGAAAGACAAGTCACCGGAAGAAAGGCACCGAAGAAGAACTCGCTATCCAGTGCAAGACACCCATGGTTCTCTGCGTCGACGATGATCTTTTTAATCTAGAGGTTCTCGAGGAGATGCTCTCAGGGTTCGGTGTCAAACCACTTCGGGCACAGTCGGGACCAGATGCTATTGAAGTAGTGAAGAGCAGAATCGAGGAGAACAAAGCGGTGGATTTGATCCTCATGGATAGCCATATGCCTGGGATGGACGGTTGGACCGCCTCACAAAAAATTAAAGAGTTGCTAGAGCAAAAAGGGAAGAGTCTGATCTCGATAGTGGGAGTTTCTGGAGATAAGCAGCTTGGAAACGAGGAAAAACTTAAAAGGGCAGGGATTCAGCATTGGATACAAAAGCCGGTTCAAAGAGAAGATTTGTTGGGAACGCTAAAAAAATTCATTGTTAATTTCGGTTCAAAAAGCCCGGTCTAGCAATGAACCAGTTTTCCCATTAATATTCCTAATCTTAATGTTATTTAGCGATTTGCCAGTTTTGTGTGTTTTTAACTTAAGAAGCGACTTATGGAGACTGCATTAGTCGGTGTTTCATGGCGTAATTTCAGAGTAAATTACAGCTATTAAGATAGTTTAAGACTACGAAATTTGCATGCAATCAGCGTTACGACTATAGCCCAAATAAATTTGATTCAAATCTTACACGAATATAGAAAAATAAATTATCTTTATTCGCCAAACAGCCTCGCAGCAATGCAATCTCTTCGAAAACTGAAGATTAAAACCTTAGACAATCAAACTTACAGCTTGGATGTAGACCCTCAAGTAACAACTACTATATCAGCGGCTGAAAGCAAAGTTTTGTTAGATTACAATCAAAGATCTGAAATTTGAAATCGAGAAAACAACCAAAGTACCAAGGGATAAGCAACGACTGATTTACCGTGGGAAAATGCTAGTCGACGACGCACCGCTTGATACATATGTCACCGAAGATGATCAGGCTGTGCACTTGCTGGCCAGGACCGTAGAGCCTGAGCAAGTACAGCAGAATATTCCACAAGGCCAGCAACCGCAACAGCAACAGCAGCAACCGCTAAATAATCAGCAAACAGGTTCAAATAGTATTCCAACGAACCAGCCTGGACCTCAGAATCAGCCTGGATCTCAGAATCAGCCTGGACAAAATATTTTTATACAAGGATCTAATATGGGGCCTGGGAATCAGGCCGTCCCTCCCCAACTCAACGCGATTTTGAGCAGTCTGTTTCCTGGAGGAAACCCTATGATATCTATGGCAAGCAAAACATTAGTAGTTGTGAAAATTAATTGTTTTTGTAGCAAGGACAGCAGACTCGCACTGTGACCATCACTGGTCCTCAAGGACAGCCAATCACTCAAACGATCCATTTTAGCCATGGGCCTCCTCAGAAGTGATTATCCTCTTTGATTTTTGAAAATCTGATGTCTAAATCATAAAGCATTCCAGTGAATCAGCAGCAACAGCAACCTAATACGCAACCAAACAGAGTGACCATTAATCTTGGCGGTAGTGGCCCAACTATACAGCAACAGCCTCAACAACAGCAAAGAACCACGCAAAACCTCGGCACTCAGCAGCAGTCGACGTCGCAGCAGCAAACAACGAGTACTAACAGCAGCTCTCAAAACACTCAGCCGCAAGTAATTTTTCCTCCTCATCCTATCTCGCGAAATATATCATGGTTTTCAGATAGATCTACCTCTCCAACACATCCACCGCATAGGAACGATTGTTAACAGCCTAATGGGCATTAACAGCAGCTTCCCAGGACCAACGATGCCTTCTACGGGACTGCAGAAAAACACATTAGTTTTGCTTGGAGAATTCCTTTACTCCTACCAATTTCAGCTGCTAAGACTGATTCCCTTTATATCCCGATTGTCAGACCTTTTGCAAAGGGAGGCCCACATCACCCAGCTGCAAGATCGCATTCAAACACAGGCTCTCTCGGTTGAAATCGGAAAAGCAATGAATGAGATCGTGCTTGCGACGGTTCCCGTGGTTGATTTTTTTAGAAATCTTCAGCTTGGAGAAAGACCTGGGGAGTTTCGACTTCCACAGTTAAATCAAACGAATGCTTCAAACCCGAATCAGCAAGGGTCACAGATGCACATGAACCTAGGGCAACCCACTAACAGTAACAGCAACGAATTTTGCGTTCGTATATGGTGATTTGCTTAGGAATGAATGCAATTACTATCTCGCCGACCATGGGAATCAATCCAAACATGCAGAATCGGCCAGGAGAAATCCGTATCCAAGGAATGAACATACAAGGTCTCAACCAAGGAGGACCAGGAATGCAAGGGCAGCAACAGCCACAGAGACTGAATATAATAAATATATCTGGCAATCCTCAGCAGCAGCAAAGTCAGCAAGTCAGAAATCCGAATCAAATGGATATTGTGAACATGGCGGGCAATGTTCAAGGGCAAAGTACTAATCAACAGCCGCAACAACAGCAGGGTTTGAACCCTGCGCTGGTGCTAAATGCTCTTTCTAATGTAAAAACCAGCCATTACCCTCAGAAAATAATGTGATTTACTAGCCTAACGCACAAGGTCAAACTCTCCGTGAATTCATCCAATCAAATGGATTCCCTCTCGAGAAAGAAGATGGTAATACCGTTTATCATTAAAACATTGTGGCTAACTCGAACCGTATTAGAGGATTTCATGGAGCTTTTTGGAGCGATGAAAGTCTGGGAAATCTTGCCTCAGATTATGGGTATATTCACATTTGTTTCGTCAATAACTTTACTCACTCATCGTTTTTTAGCGCAGAGATTCGATTTTGTCAATAGTTACCGAAACGACATTAAAGAAGGCTATAAGAGGCTGGTTCAAAAATACAACGGAAATCGTAGACAATTTATACCTCTATATTCTTTTCCACTCACTGTTCTCTAATCGCAGCCAAGGTAGTCGTGGTCAAATTCACTGAATACCTCCAGAAATTTTTCGATATTCCAGAAAAGCATAAAGGGAAAATCATCGAAGGGTTCGATCCTAAGGCAGTGACGTACGAGATTTTGGAGAAGCGAATTACCCAGATTTTTCAAGTTATCGATACCTACACTGAGAATCCGACTACTAAGTTCAGCGAAGTGCTCGGAGGGCTCTTATTTGAGTCCCTTGGAGATGTTGTATACGAACTGTCTGAGGGACTAACGAATGGAATCAGCGATTTCCGAGAGATTTTCCGTGAGACGTTGACCGCGACAGTGCAGCAGAGTTTTGGACAAACAGAAAGCACGCTTGTACAACCAATCTACCAGCTGTCTTGGTCAAAGATCGAGGCTGCCTGGAAGCAGAAATTTGGACAAATGAGACAGCAGCAGCAGAAAGTCCAAGAGGTATGAATGTTCTGTCGTTTGAGCTTGTTTTGAGAGATACTTTTCAGGAACACAAAGAGAAGGAGCGCAATGCGAGGTTAAAGGCTCTGTTTGATGAGATAGAAGATTCACTTGAATTAGATGCGGATGAGCATAAGAAATATCCGCATAAGAAACTGAGTGAGGCATATTTAAAAGGAGATTTGAGTAAATAGGATAGATTGATACATCTGTATATGTCAAACTATATAGCTGCATATCTATCATAAAGGAGCATTGAGTGTTTATAATAACGTGAGCAAAATTTGAATTTGAGGAGCATGGAAAATTCTGCTTGCTTTGTATTGTAAAGCTAGATGAAACTAGTGTAGTCTGTGACCAAAGAAGTGAAAGTAGTCTGAATGACAGAATCGCATGATCTGGTCTGGGAGTAATTAATTGATGAGAATTAGAGTTAGATTCAAGTTTAAATTATCCGCTATAAATAATGCATAATGAAAAGAATGTAAAATAGCATTAATGTTGGTTCAAATGAATGAAATTTGCTGTGCTTCGATTATTGGACAAGAATCTATCAAAATTTTGTTTTCAAATTATTAATTCGAAATTTATGTAGGTTTTCATACTAAAGAATGTATCAATTAGTACCATCTTACTTTCGAACTTGTTTCATTATTACAATTTCAATACATCAGAGTTGAATACCATATTAACTTAGAATCAAGAAGCACCATTACTCTTTAATAGTATGATTATATCTGAATAGATGTTTCGGTATATGAGGATTATTGCTTGAAGGTGAGATTTTACATTTACAATTTTTTTAATTTTTTGTTTTATAAATGTTTTATCATTTTTTCTAATTCAGTCATACCAATACCAAACTTTGTGGTTGTACTAATCGATAGTAAATAAATATAACCACACGCAATAAATATAAACATAAACAACGAAGTAGTATACAAATTATCTAATTCTCTCGTGCCTACACAACAATAGTTCTGTTTAGTATATTATCCAATAATGAATAAGAAAATTCTCACTCTATGAAACTATTTTTTGCAACTAAATTCTGTGCATGATGAGTCTCTCTCTCTGCACTGGCTGGCGAACCATATTTAAACTTTGATTTGGTGGAAGCTCAATTAAGCCTATCAACTTTGACATTCCTTAGAGCAGAGGTCTAACAACCTCTCTCTAATGTTATTAAGAGTCTTGAAGTTTGATTTTTTCTGCGAAATCTTAAAAAATACTGATTGAACCTAAGTTGTCTTTGTATGAAATGACCATAATTAAGACCTTAACGACCAAATTGCTGGGTCCTCTTCACTAAAAGTTAACCTTATCTGTTATCGTTCATAGAACACCAAATTCATTTTGAAAGCTTTGTTAAAGGAATCCAACCATGAATGCTCAGACGCACACAAGTTTCCACACAGATAAAAGTATAAGTATGCACAAAAAGTTAATATCAGCGAACTCTTAACTTTATTTGAAACTCAAACTTACAAGACTCCATCTTTGGGAATTTCCCGTTTTTCATCAATTACATAATCTCGCGACCAAATCCTGGAACCATTTTGCAGGCGTTCTTATACGCATTTACCATCTCTTCACCATACTTCCCATCGAGACATGTGCTATCCACAAGCATTCCAGTCACAAGATAAGGATCGCAATTTCCCGAAGGTCTTCGATCTTCATAGTATCCCTTCTTCTCGATCTTCGTCGATGATGGGATTCTCACCGACGAGCCTCGGTCAGCTAATCCAAATGAAAATTCGCGCATCGAGCTCGTTTCGTGCTGGCCGGTCAGTCTTTGGTCGTTGTCAATGCCATAAACAGCAATATGTCGATCATGAAATTTTTTCAGCGATTCCATATGCTTGAAGCAAACTTCCAGCCCGCCTTCAGCTCTGATAGACGCCGTCGAGTAATTAGTATGACAGCCGCTGCCGTTCCAGTCGCCTTTCACGGGCTTTGGGGCGTAAGTGATATCGCAGCCAAAATCTTCAGCAACTCTATCAAGAATGTATCTCGAAACCCAGAGATGGTCGCCGACTTCAATACCCTCGCATGGACCGCATTGATACTCCCATTGCCCTGGGAACACCTCGGCGTTGTTACCGGAGAGCCTCAAACCGGCAAAGAGACTGGCTTTCATGTGGTTCTCCATCACTGCTCTTCCAAAAGCCTTGGAAGCACCAGCTGAGCAGTAATAATCGCCCTGCATTTTAGCAAAGCCACCTCTTGGGAAACCGATGGGGTTCCTATGAAGAGTCCCTTCGGGGGACAGAATGATGTACTCTTGCTCGATACCGAACCAGGGCTTCTCGTCTTTGGCTTCATTCATGATTTTCTCAGCAATGACTCTAAAGTTATGCTCATGAGGGGTTTCTCTGTCCTGTTTCCAAGTGTCACATAGCACGATGTGGGAATTAGGAAAGCTTTTCGCTCTGAAAGGGTCAGGACACCAGAACTTTGGCTTGATGATGACTTCAGAGTTGTCAGTTGAGGCCTGATTGGTTGAAGACCCATCGAAATTCCACATAGGCAGGTCTTCTAAATTCTTAACGATTCTGGGGATGATCTAATATAGGAACGTAAATGAGAACTGATGAGAGCTAATAAACGAGTTACCATTGTTTTGCCTCTGACATCGATACCAGTACCTCCGACCCAAATGTATTGGAGGATCGTGAGTTCTTTATCGACAGGGAAATGATAGTCGAAATCAAACATGTTTTTGAGTGACTCCATTGGGCTTGACTGAGGAAAGAATTTTGTTTTGTTAGAATGAAAGAATTGTTTTGTATTATAAAGTTGAGGAAAATCCTGGGGCATTTATACCAGGTATTCGTTGAAAGTCTAATTACAGTAAGAGGAAAAAATTTTAATTTTAGTGTGGTGGTTTATTTGAATTTTCAAGTTTTTTTTCAAAGAAAAAATGTTAGATGTGAACGAAATTATGTAATACTATGATAAGTAGCGTTGGAAGTGATGAGTACAAGCAAACTAGGCCGGAGCGTTACAGGAACGGCATGGTTTGGTGTGTCTACTTCCAGAGTGTTATTAAAATAATTTTTTCTCGAAGAGAATTGAGTAAAAATATTTTCAGGTTAACTTTTATGGAGCAAAAAAAAATCGCCTGTGAATTTTTCGACAAGCAGTTGTGAAATCAAAAAATGGCGCTCTTCTGAAAATTACAGCCTCAGAGGAAGGAATGCTGTCAGAGGGGTTGCTGGCATTGAGATTCAGGTGAGCAATGGTTTTTTATTTTGTTAAAACTCATTCGACTTCGAGTGCATAGTGAGCGTTTTAGACCCAGCTTTATTTTAAGTTTAAAGACACGTTAACGAGAAAGTAGGACCCCTGATTTGTTCGAGCAAATAGATATTTGAAATTAACTCCTAATTCGAATATTCACCCGAAAATATTGGATTATTCTACGGAAATTTGAGTTCGTTGGAATATTGCAAAGTTAATTAGGCGACTTCGAAAAGAAATAATAAGCTGCAAGCTTCTTCAGAGACTTTACGAATTCTCGATTAGCAAATGCTAATATCATGTTGAACTCCGAATCTGAGCTGTGTAAACTCGTTGAGAGCATTTGATATTTATTTTTTAATATCAATGGGACAACGATTCTTGTAATACATGAAAACGAAAAGAGAATTACGATCAAAGTTCAAAATATTAATCGCGGTGCAAGTTATGAGCATTCTCATAGTACATTGAAAGCAGACCATTCCAATTCAAATTTGATTTTCAACAGAATTGAATTATGGAGAGGTAGATGTAAAGGTTGATATCTTATATTGCTGAGAAATGGGTGACGAAATTTTGAAAATAAGTTATTTGGCAGTGATTCCCATTTGAACACATGACTCTTAATGCAATATGTTTTCAAAAAACTCTCACGGAGGTGTATCAATTTTGTTAATTTATTTTTCAAACAACGGAACGGTTGCTGATCGGGCTTTTAGCTACTAAAAACAAAAAGCTAGTTCCAAACATAACAATAACCCCAGACATGGTCATTAGCCATTGTAATACCTAGATAACCAGGAGATATCGACTCTGAATGACCTAATATTGGTCATGGTGCTAGAAATCCTTAAGAGTATTTTATAGCAATAACTGTATAAAGTAGAATTCTCGAAATAACCTATTCGAGGAGCGATTCCACAATTTTTTTCTTTATAATAGTCTCAACTGACTCCTACTAACCCAAAAACCAGTAAAATGGTTAATATTCTGGTCCAAATCCAGCCTTATTCCTCAAATTTCCTCCACTTTATGGCTTCGAGACTTCGTTTTACCTCTATTTAGGCAGACATATCAGATCTTTTTAGCTCAGCATCCGCCAAAATACCTTCTGATTGGAACATTCTGCAGCAATTTTGATCTATCTCATATCAGAGGGGGTCATTACCCAACCAGCATCAGTTATTCCGAACCAGCCTTCCCTAGTCTTGCTTTCCTTAGTCATTAGAAAGAAATACCCTTCTAACGAACGTTGAGGTTTTTTGTTGATTTCATTGTTTAATAATTCACGAGTTTGATAAACGCGTTTGCTCGTAATTGTGATTCTGATAGTGTTGTGTCACCAAAACTGATTAAAATTCAAGATAAGTCTAATAAATTCTGGTGCTCGCCTGTAGCTATATTCCGAAATACGTAGTTAATAATTAATCAAATTAATATCTGAAAAAGAACCTCAGTCTGTAATCAAACACATGGGAGCAGAATCATCAACCCAGAAAAAAGGCTCAGTGCCAGTCTATAATAAAGTCATCGATAAAACCAAGCTGTAATTGCCTCTTTGCTTCTCCCATGGGATTCTAATCTTCTCCATAGAGAAATAATTCTAAAAAAGATCTTTTTCACAACTCAGCTCCAAAGAGACCGTAAAAAAGGCTTGATCGCTCAGAAAGAAAAGGAGCTCTTGAACCTGATCGCGCAGCCTAAAGTCCAAAGAAACAAGGAGGCTGAGAACGCTAAAGTACCCGCTTTTGAGAGTTTTTTGAATTCTAATCCATTTTTTTTTTTTATTTTTTCAGGCATCAGCGATCGTCAGCGACGTCAAAACTGTAAAGGCTCAAGACGCCGTGATGAGATACTGTGACATCGTGAAGGACAGAGCGCTCGTGATTGAGATGTCAAAGGGGTAAGTTAATAATAGCGTTAATTATTGGTCCTAATGGCTGATGTGTAGTGACCCAGCCAAGATCAACGATCTTCTTCCTTACATCGAAAGCATCGTCTGGGGATCGAAAAACCTCAATCTCGACTGCGTGAAGGATCTGGAAATTTTCCTGTTCAATTCATTTGGCGGCGGAGTCTTCGAGCACTTGTCAAAGGGAAGCAACGTGACACCGGAGGTACATATTAAACTGATCAACTGGTTGTAATTTCTCCATTTAATAGCTTAAAGAATGCTTCGATTCGATTCTTCCAAGCGAAAAGGAGGTCAAGAAGTATCTTCTTGAATTCTGCAAGAAGAACTCTATTGAAGTTGATCTAATGAGTAAACAGAGGTCATTTAATGAAAACCTTATCTGTGAAATTATTAGATGAAATCGGACATAATATTTCCGAGGGCATTTTGATGGACCTCCCTGACTTCGGCAAATTCGATAGCGGATTACCTGGCGGAAACAACACTGGAGGGTACCCAGGTGGTGGATTCCCTAGCGGAGGCGGATATCCTGGAGGTGGATACCCAAGCGGAGGTGGCGGCGGTGCCACTATCCAGTTGGACCCAAGCAAAGGCATTGGCATAAACATCGGAATCACGACTTATCCAAACCAATTCCAACAACAACCTTATCAACAGCAACAATACCAACCTCAGCAATATCAACAACCATACCAGCAGCAACCCTACCAACAACAACAGCAACCTTACCAACAACAACCTTACCAACAACCCACTTACCAACAACAACAGCCATATCAACCAACTTATGGACAGCAACAACCATACCAACAACAACCATACCAGCAGCCTGATTATCAGCAACCCACCTTCCAGCAGCCTACATACCAACAACCTACCTTCCAACCACAACAGCAACAACCAACCACTCAAATTCAGCCGACTTTCCAGCAACCTAGCGGAGGAAGTCAACCAACATCCACGACTAATCTTGCCCCTAAGAAGGAGGATGTGAAACCTTCGCCAATTGATTTCGGAGGTAGCGGAGACAGCTCTTACCCAACTTTCAAGAAGATGACAATTGAACCCTACCCAGGTGCTCCGAAAAATGATCTGGACGACTTCCAGGCTCGTTTGAAGAAAATCAAAGACGGACTGTAAAGAGTCTTGTTAGTTTTGAATTTACTTTGGTTGTCAAAACTATTTAGCAGAGAGTCACCTTGCATTGTTGAATTGATGAATTATCTTTGTAATTTTTTACCAATTGTAATTGTATAGAAGGATTCATCAGAAAAATAAAGATATACAAATCCCACCCTATCGCCTTAGTGGCTATCTAACACCTCGACTCTTCAAGTATTATAGCTTTTTTGTTTCTTAGCTTCTTTCAGCAATTTCATTGAGTTAAAGGCTGAATTGTTGATAAGCAGTCCCTTTTCCTTTCCTAATGATAAAGTTAAAAATGTCCTCTGAATAATAATGACTGATACTTCGTTTGACTAAGAAAATGACAGAATACCTTAGAAAATAGTCCATATAATGAGATATAAGAGAAAGCCTGAGGTCCGCAGTTGTAATATAACGTTTACCTAATATTTTGTCGATTATATAGACCAAAACAAAACAAAAATAAAGCAAGACACAATGAACAATTTTCTTATCGTTGAGGTTAAATTTGGAACAGTTGGCGGACTTTCCCGACCCCAACCAACGAAAACGCAGCAAACATTCTTATCAGATAGAAATAATCAACTCTGAGTCCCAACAGCGTATGCGGGTACATTCTAAACTCTTCTTTTAGGTCTCGAGTGACCGTTTTGAGCGTCCTTATCACCTTTTTCATATGCTTCGCGTAATTTTCCCGACAATACGTTTCTCCATAAACCTCCTTAAAAATCTGAATTTTTCTTCTGTATTGGTCATAGGCGCCCGACTCAAACGCTAGCACATCCGATGATTCTTTACTTGAGATGAACTTAACGTATTCTTGTTCCTTGTTTCGCAGCACTTTGAAAGTATGCAAGTTCTTCTCAAGCAAAAACGCCTGAGTTTCATCAAACCTGTTTATTTCGACGATCAGGATGATACTCACCGTCAAGATGATAATCAGCACAAACGTAAAGGTCCCCGAGATCGCATCAAAGGCCTTTTGACTCGCGATGTCCTCGAAAACTTGCACTTTGGTCGTTTTCACAAACTCCCAAGCGAATTGAATGAATGCTAATGCGAGATATATAAGCATGTAAGACAGCACGATATTCACAATTATGTAGAATTCTCTAAAGATTGAATTGCAAAGCTTCCGCATAAAGTACCAGCTCATTATGTTCTCTGGAATTACGAAATGAGGGTTAGGGTACCTGTTCTTGAGCTTCTCATGATCGTGGTATAAGAAAGACTGAAGGAGGTTTAGCACGCGCCATTTTTGTATGTAAATGACGACTCCATAGAAAAGCACGTCGTACACAATGGAGCATCTGTAGATCAGATAGAGGTAGAAAATGCTCTGAAAGAGGTAGACAAACTCCTCAATATGCGTCAGGTAGCTGAGGGCTTTGGACATGAGCAGGTCCATTGCGAAGGGACCCAAGAACCTGACCAGCACGATGAACCTAGACAAAATACGCGCGATTTTGGTGTTTATCGCGAAGCGTCTCTCGTTGAATTCGCACATTCTAAGCACGTTCTCAGTGTAGCCAATGCCGTCGAGCTTATACACGTTTCTTGCCGGGCCGTGCGAGAAGAAAGACGCTTTACCAGGACTGTTAGCATGCTTTGGAGTCGGGTAGATCGAGAACCTCCAGCCGCTGAAACCTGCTGGAGTTTCCAGTGAATAGAAATAAAACACGCTGAAATCAATGTCCTTGAATTCTCGCTGCAAAACCTCAAAATCAAAGAATTTCATCTTGAATTTTTGCGCATCGCTGAAATAGCGCTTTGAAATGTTAAGAGCGTCTTGATCGAGTTTCTTTGGAAGCCACTTCGTTTTCATATCTGAGACTTCGGAGGGTTTGCGAACTGAAAAAAACGAACTATAGACCACAATGAGAGAAAACTCTGTGAAGATTAGCACATAAAGCTGCACTTTATTGAAAGTGTAGACAAATGAAACGACTACAGCGAATACGCGGATAAGGTAGGTTAATTTCTGAGTATAGGAGCCGTCTTTATCGAGAATTTCGATATTTTGTGCGATTATTCTCCCGTTTTTGAAGAACCTGTAGACGTGAATGCTCAAAGGGCCGAGGACGACTGAGACGGAGAGGAAGAAAAAGCAGATGAGAAAAAATCTGTAATGAATTCGAGGCTTTTCACATAGGGCGATTGTGTCGTCTCCTTCGGTGGTTGGGAGCTGGATTGTGGGTCCGTGGAAGTGGGAGTTGGGTTTCAAGACGAAGGAGACCTGGCGCTTGCTGCTTTTGGGTTTGTCTAGACTGACATAACTGCTTTTGGAGATGCTTCCATCATGTTTTTCCATTGTAAAGCACAAGGTTTTATTTATCGAATTTTGAGCTGTTATCATCAAATATTTCAATAACAAAGGGCTTTTAGGTTGAAGACGGTTTGAAGAATAATCAATCAATGCAGTTTACAGGAAGCAGGGTATCAATATATATGAATGACTGAGCTATTAAAATGATGTATTGAGAGCTGTCCTATGCTTCGAAGTTTTTAATGGAAGTATTTTCTTACTTAACCTTAATACAAAAAGACCAAAGTCAAAAGTTGCCTGCCTTGATTTATTGAGAGCAAGATGTGTGGTGAAAGTAGACGCTGAGCTCGCAAATGCTATTGATTTCTGAATTCAATCTAGTTTCTTATGAGGTGAAATTATCCGGGAACTATCTCTATTAGAGTTTGTGTAGAAGATTTTTTAAAGATTAAAAAAAAACAAACTCTTTAAACAAGATATTCAGAGGTGAAATCCTAAACTTTCGCCGCTCATTGTATAAAGGCTTCGATTCAAGAATATGAGGCAGTTTTTCCTCAAACATTCCTGCAGCAACTTCCAAAAAAAAAAGAGATCTTACTCGACAGTTTAAATTCACATTTGATTTGGTGAGCGCCTTTTAAGCTTATTTCAGAATTCCGGAGTATATTTGATTTTTAGCTTTCACTGTAATTAGAGATTAAGGTTTCCGTAAGTCAAAGTAAGCTAAATGAGACTAGCATTGCTCCTGCTATGCATTATTTCTCCTCTAGGAGTAGCTGCCTTACTAATCGAAGGTAACATACTGCTTTAAAGCAAGATCATATCATTCGATTTCTACAGAAACTGGGCCCTGTTCATTCACTCAACTTATCTCTGAATTTTCAGCAAACAGTTGCCAGGATTCAACTCAAGGCGGGGAACATATCGTCCAATCTCTGCAAAGTATTTATAGAAATACCAAAAAATCAAGTTAACTTAATTTTTTTGGGAAAAATAGACGTGGGAAATGACATGATAACCATCGGTCTGTGGATCCTCTTCACCCAGAGCACTCCTGCGTCCGGGATTGGTTTATCTTACGTATTATGATATAGCACCGGCACCGGCATAACGACCGGAGTCGGAATCGATGGACAGATTTCCATATCCAAAGAGATAGTAACGATAACTTAATTGTCATCGCCTCCCACCAGGCGAATTTTGACCAAGAGTTTGTGAGAGTAAGCATTCGTTGATAGTAGTCATAAATGCTTTTTTCCCCAAAAAACAATGTTAGGTGCAAATCAAGAACAACTCCTGGTATTATTTAATGTTCGCGAGGGATAGCTCAGGCGTCCAGGTCGGTCTGCTTGATTGGAGCCAAGACAGGCCTTTCTCCGCGGGGCAACTAGTTAGTATCGTCGACATTTTACCTTATAATCCGGATTCAACATCGCAACCTAACTTTGACGGCGGAAATTTTATATTCAATGGCTTTTTGAGCCAGGCCTATGGATTTTGCGGGACGATCAGAAATCTCGTAGTAATGAGCGGGTATATGCCTGATGATAATGTCATGATTTATATGCTGGTCCGACCAACAGTAAGCAATCTTTTGGTTTATCATTGCTTTCTAAATGATTATTTCAGCCCAATCTAACGTGAATAAATTTTCGTTTTTATCCGTCTTCGACAAGCCCACTCAGCAGCGAGTCTTTGATACCGGGCCAAATAATCTCACCGTGATTCTTGGTAACCTCTTGGCGATTGATTCTATGCTTACAAATTTATTTTTTTAGGAAGCTCAACTAACGATGATACAGGCGTTCCAGAGTACCCGACGGATTTGTCGGGAGGAATCAAATTTTCAACATCGTCTTATATTAGGTTACCTCTTGCCGACTTGATCGACAAGGGAGCAGTGTTTACTGTAGTGCTCCAGCTCAAGATACTTGATACCTGTGCCACCAACTACACGCCTCTAATTCAACGCATTAGAAATGAAATAACAACGAAATTTACTGTCTTTGCGCTTTACTTAGGCGAGCTTCGCAGTGGGTATTATGATTTGGGTGTCACAATAAATAATCAAAGCAGTTTGATCGGGGGTTTGCAGCAGAGCACATTCAGTGTGCTGGTATTGACCTGTCTAGGGATGAAGGAAGATAACACTGTTTTCTGTCAATTAATCATAAATAATGTAGTTGTAATGCCTTACACACGGATTGTGGGAGCAACAGCGGCATCGCAGCAGAGCGCTGACCTTGATCAAATGTTCATTGGGAGCCCAGTCTGTTCGTTCCAAGGGAAGGTGAGATTAGCGGGTATTTATCAAGGAAGCGGGATTTATGTTGCGACATCAGGAAATTGCCAGGAGCGGCTGTGATGATAGGTCCCTCGGAGAGCAAAAGCCATCCATTGTACCCGGATAGCACAGGTTCTGTCATCTTCCATGGCAGCGTCAGTGCCAGCTGTCCGCCTTCCTACCTATCAGACGTGATTTCAGGGACAACGATCACAAGTTGCTCTCTCAATTTGGGACAATACAACTCCGGTTCCGGGGAACTAGGTAAGGACCCCAATGTGAAGCTTCATCTTTTAATTTGCTCATGCTTTTAGATTGTGATGGTACCTGCTTAGCCTGCACTGGCCCCGGCAACACAGATTGTGTAAGTTGCCAATCAACTCAATATTTGAGCCAAGGCTCTTGTTATTGTTTTCCGAATACCTATTGGGACCCACAGACAGCGAGTTGTCTCCCATGTGACAGCACGCACTGTCCATCCACGGGTTTGACATTAAAATATGTTCTTTCCACGGGTCTATATGTCTCTGAGTGTCCCTTTCAGAACTACGAATCGAACAATATCTGCTATTGTAACCACTTTGCTTTAAATAATATTTCATTCTATTCCATTTCGCAGCATGCAGCCCATCATGTATCCTGCAGTCCAAAGGCTGCACAGACGAATCTAGTTGCACCGTCTGCGCAAACGGATACAGTCTCGTCAACTCCACCTGTGTCCCGAACTGCCCGGGTGGCTATTATCTATCCTCTTCTGTCTGCCTAGGAACTTTTCATTCGCAACCTCAATTCATTCCTTTCAAAAAGCATGCGATAAATCCTGTCACACTTGTCAAGGAACCGCAACAAATTGCACCTCGTGCTACCTTACTTATAACAACACATGCTATAGAAGCTGTCCTAACAACACTTATCAAAGTGGCGGACAGTGCCTCGGTAATAATTCCTACGATTTCAGGTTCCTAGGACCCAATTTACTTAGATTGCTCGCCCCAAATGAACGCCACACGGTACTGGAAAATCTGTTACGGGAGTCTCTCATACGTTACGCCGATAGAAAACACCACAAAGGTCGCGGCCGCCGCAGCAGGAAGCGCTGCTTCAGTGGCGTTTATGGCAGCGTCTGCGCTGTCTGGAAGTCCTTCGCTAGTCATGATGCTCTTGACGTCAGTCATCGCTCAAGACGCATTGAAAAACCTGAAATTAGTGAACATTACCTTCAGCGAAAATTGCGATAATTACTTCAATCAAATCGATAACGATCTCTTTCCAAACTACTTCGCTGATTTCATGTCTGAAGACGATGCGAGCTACAGTCCTACCTATGGAAAATTCGCTCAGTGGTACGACACCGCTTTTTTTATGGATAAATACGGCTCAGACCTCTTCACAATTTGCGTCTATTCAGCAGCAATGGGTGTGTTATTCTTATTACGCTTTCCTATGAGTAAATGCCCGAAAAGTATCTACAAAATCTACACCAGGAATATTTTAGCTATGTTCATGTACAACATGCCATTAGGATGGTTCATTGGGGCCGTCCAGAGTTTATTTCTTGGTTTTTGGGTTCAATTGAATGAAGGCACGCCGGACTCGTCCTTTGGGAAATTTAGTTTAATAATAGGAGGAATCTTGTTCGAACTCTATATAATCGCGCTAATCGCCTCATTTTTCATACTCAGAAAGGTCTGGCGGACAAAGAAGATGAAAAGAGCCATGTCGAACCGCGAGAAGAGAGAGTTTAGAGAATTTTGCGAAAGATGGGGCTGCTTGTTCGAAGGTCTGAACGACGAGAAGCCTTTACAATTCTTTTTCCTTTATTTTTTGGTCTTGGAAGGCGTCTGCTTCGCTGTTACCGTTTTCTTCCTTCAATCAGCGCCAATCACGTGCGCAATCGTGGCGGTCGCGCAGGGAGTTGCCTTCCTCCTGCTGCTTATGGTCGTTAAGCCGTTTGAGGATTTCCTTATGACCCTCTTTATGGTTTTTAATAAACTATGCTTCATTTCCGTGAGCAGCATCGTACTTGTGCTGGATTTGGAAGAGCTTGGCTCAGAAAATACTTTGGGTCAATCACTTGCGCAGAAAGAGAGACATGAGGCCTTGAGTAGCGGGATAGTAACCGTTCTATCTGCTAGTTTGTATGGAAGTCTAGGCTTTTCGTTTATTAGCATGGTCCTCTCAATTTTCTTCGGGCTGAGAGCGAGGTTTTGCCCGACGAAAGAAGATATAGAGGCCAAACGGAAAAGGCTGTACGAGAAGCTTGATGAGAAGGAATTTGACGTATTAGCTGGGCTTATTACCAATCTCTTCCAGTTTAAATACCGTCGGCTTCCTAAAAATTTTTTCATTAGCAAAGACTCCAAAACTGAGCTCAAATGGACAGACCTATTAACTCAGAAATCTGACTCTGAGCTGCAACTAGAGAGTCTGTCAGTTCTAAATCCTCGGGGTTGGAAACCGTCGATTGAGTTCGCGAGGTGGATTCTGAGAAAACAGCAGAAAAAAGACGAAGAGGAGAAAAGACAGAATATGAAGCAGCAAATTGTGCCTGAAAAGAAAATCGCGAAATTTGATTCTAGCCCTTCGTACAACATGTCAGTGCTGAGGGATTTCGAAAAGATCGAGCCAGTTGAATCCAATAGCTATTAGTTCTCAACAGATCCAAGGAAAAACAGCGCTATGATGGAGAGTTGTGAGAAATGCTGTTTAACCAGAAAACTGAAGGGATTCCTGAAGTGAACGAGCAATCAATGACCCGTTCGATTATTATTGATGATAGTGGAAGCCCGTACGCGATGCAGCCGCCTGAAACAGGACTTGGGCTCAGAAAGCAGCCACTCGGAAGAGGCTTCGGCAAAGCTAAGCTTTGGGCTTCCATCTCCACCTACTGATAAGCTTCTAAAACTGAGGGAATTCCAGAAACTTCATAATGCGAATAACGCCTATGAAATTGAGTCGTTTAGGCCTAAGAATAGGAGTTCAGCGAGAGGGACGACAGTTAACTACCAGCAGGCAGACCGAATTGTGGTTTCTGAGAGAAATCCATCAATTTCCCAGATCAAATCAGCGCTGGAGAGAGAACTCCGCAAGAAGGTTGAGGAAATAATCGACGATGAGGACATCGGCATACGATTCCCAGAGGTGAATACTTTACAGTTAGCCGTAACAAAGACCAGAGGTCCCAAAGAAACTCAAGAGGGGTAACCAAGCGAGTAATAAAAGCGCTTCAAAAGAAAATAATCCTCACTGTTCCACTAGTTCCCCCTCAAATTTATTTATAAAGACTCTTTTCCTTGAGGCTTATTTTTTGCTTTTTCTATTTTCCAAACACTCAAGTCGGTGAATAAATTAGTTTAATTTAAAAATTGGTCTGGATATTGCGATCGGCAGGGTTTTACCTATCTTAGGCGGTTGGTCATTTAGAGTCCCATGAGAAATAATAAAATTGAGTGCTAGGATCTACTTACGAATTAATAAAAAGTGTTGTCTTATCAAATTGATTAATCGACTATTCTAAAGATACAGAATTAATATCTTAAGTCGGCACGTCTTTATAACTCAATGGAACCATTAAACGAATTTTATCCTCCTCAATTCGCTGAGCTCCCAAACGGCGAACGCATCGCATACCGTGAGTTCGGTAGCGGCGAGGACACTATTCTCCACATTGGAGACCTTGGTTTTTCCTCTCTGTGGACATTGGCCTTCTATCAAGCCCAGCAACCAGCAGATCGCTTCCGTTTCGTCGCCGTCGACATCAGATCAACAGGGCTCTCCTCCTACAACACTCCTGTCAAAAGCATCGTCCAACTGGCCAACGATGTGAAATCAACGCTCGATTTCCTTGGCCACGATCGTGTTCATGCCATTTTCGGGCAACTATATGGCTGCACCATAGCTATCACCTTAGCTGCTCTCTATCCAACGATAACCTCGTCGCTGGTTCTCTTAAATCCGCTCCTTTACTCTCCAAAGCTCTGGAAAGTGCCTCCAAGCCCTCAAAAGAAAGATACTATGATCGATGATAGCGCACTCAAATGGACTCCAACCTTCGAGCAGATTGAGAAACTTCAACGAGTCATCCTCAAAGACGACCATAGCAGCGATTTTATCAATGGACTCAAGGGAACCTTTGGACCTCACTTCCAGCAAGCGATGGAAGAATGCCTCAACACCAGAGACTACCGCAGTCATGTCAACCTCGTCTACTACACGGACCTCGAAGAGGCTGTCAAAAGCATCAAGGTGCCCACTCTTATCGTCACTTCGAAAAAATCTGACTCCAATGGGGAAAAAGCCGCAGCCACTCTGAAAGACACGATAAAAACAAGCGAACTCCTCGTCGAAGACCATCAATCGAACTTCCTTCAAGAGCACCTAACCGATGTGCAGGCATTTACCGTGAAAATGATCGACTGGTTGGACAAACAGCTCTTCAGACAAGATTTGCCTAATGGAGAACAGCTTGCCTATAAGCGATACGGTTATGGCACTCAGCCGGTTATTTTGCTTCATTCATGGTTGGGATCAAATGAATATTACAAGCCATTCGTCACCGAATTGATGAAAAAAACTAAGAAATACAGGATCTATGCCTTGGATTTGAGAGGCTCAGGCAATAGTACCTTCAATAACGCTTTAACTAGTTTCGATGACTTTGGTGAAGATATCGAGCTGTTCATGGAAGTCAAAGGGATTAAGAAAGCTTATTTCATCGGAGCGACGATGGGAGGAGCTATTGGGTTGAAGTTCGCGATCAATCACCCAGAGCTTTGTGGAAAACTGCTTCTGGCGAATTCCATTCCAATCTATGGACTCCATTCCGCTCCTAGCTGCGATAATCCAGAAGAAGCCCTGAAAAAGTATGAGGCTCTTAAGTACGACATAGCCACGAGAAACTTTGAAAAAATCCGACAGGGAACTTGCAAGGCCTACGAGGCGATAAGTGATAAATTCGCTGATACGATGACTAACGTCGCATTCACTGTGAGACACTATGCGCAAACTTATGATTTCATGCTCACGTTTAACGTTGCAGATCAGCTTTCGAAAATAAAATGTCCAGTGTATGTCGTTCAAGGAACAAATGACCCGGTTAGCAAACCGAAAATGGGAGAAGAGGCTCATCAGAAGCTGGGAGATAAATCGAAATTGAAGCTGCTTGAGGGTAAAGGTCATCATCTTTTGGCTGATTCCATTCCTGAGTTGGTTGACATTACGCTGGAGTTTTTTTAATGCATAAATCCGAGTAAAAGCTTAATAAAAATGAGTTCAATTCTATTAGCTAGGAACAAATTTAAAAGGTATTTAGAAAAACACGAGAGCTCGAAATCAACAAATCCGTAATAAAATTTTAAATATCTTTCTTTGAAAGAAAGTAAAACGCGCTGATATGAGGCAAAGTCAGTGTTGTGAACAAGTGCCAGTTAATGAATACGGAAGAAATTCAAGTTATTGGTGTTAAGGGATATTAGGATAACAAATAATTTAAGGATTTAAAGCAATAAGTTGTCTATAACTTATACTCAATTTGCAATGAATAATCAGTCATTGCAGCTAGCAGCCCATGCGATTTTCGGACTCAATTCTTTTTGGAATTCAAAGAAATCGCAGTCAACCTCTTGAGCCATGAGATTTTTCTTCAATTGAGCCAGCATATCTCCTGCCTCTTCGATAATTTCGATTCTTCTTGGACGATTTTCGCTGTATTTGAATCCTTTAAAAATAAGCATCGAAAGTCCTTCTAAATCCAGCATGATATATTTTTCTATTAAACTGCTATTGCCGAAGAAAAGTTCTGCTGTTTCTGCTGAATACCCCTGAGTGTGCTCTCCGATTGCTTCTCTATAATCTGTATCGTCCGCATCAACTCCCGTTTTCAGGTCTTTCAATACAGTCTCCAAAAATGCGATCATCGAAGCAATAAAATCGCTGGCTTTCGGGCTGAGTAGGCAGTCCTGCTGGAGGGGCGGCGAAAGTAGTAAGGAATAGTCCATATATTCTAATCGAAGGCAGAATGGAAGATTGTCGTTGATTACTATAACGTTCTGAGCCGCGTTTTGTATTTCAGTTGACGCTTTCCTAGCAAATATGCTCTTGACGACTAAGAGCACTATCAGCAGCCACAATATCGCCTTTCTGCACATTTTAATATTGAAATTTCGGTTAATCGTCGTTTTTTTTTAATTTCTTATCTCATGATCGTTTTTATAATTTATTTCACATAACTGACAATTTACTCATTTTCTTGTGAGTTTTAGTGTTCTAAATAGCTAAGTCCTAAATAATCTACTATTGAAACGGGCCCAAACGATAAAGCTACTTGCAACCACAACACATTAGTTCTTCTATTCGTGTTTTTTTTAGTTTTGTTCAAATAAGAGAGAAAGAAAGACTATTACTAGCTCAAAAATTATATTGTTACATGCACGTTATTAGATTCGTCCTGTTGTATTTGTGACTTCTAGAATCGCGCAAGAATGATTATATCACATTGTATTTTCGTAATTTATCTTTGAAATCAAGAAAACTTTATTCGAGAATGATGCTGAGCTATAAATTTTTCTAATTAACACTTCAGGAATCTTCTTAGAAAGATGAATCATACACCCTCTCATCTAATCGAGTAATAAGCCAAAATAATTATTCTATTGTTCATTAGAGGATTCAAATTCTTGTTCATTATTTTCTTCGTCAATTAATTAATTATTTGATGAAATCAAAACCACATCCAATCCTAACTTTTGAAAAAATCAACTAGCACCTTATTCACTTTTTTCGGTTCTTCATGCAACACCCAATGCGTGGCTCCTTCAACCGTAGTCAATTGACCATTTTCACACATTTCCAAGCTTTTGGCCGCCATTTCGTATTTCACGAATTTATCATTGACTCCAAAGATGAGATGAATTGGCACTTTTATTTTAACATTCTTAACACCTCGCGGTCTAAACAGCTGCGCTCGGTACCAATTCACCATGCAGCTGACAGTTCCTCTATCATTCCAAGCCAACTTATAAGCTCGAATATCTTCACTGGAGAACGTCCCCGGGTTAGAGCTTCCGATTAGGACACTCTCTAACAACTCGAAGTTATTTTGGCTGAGATACTTTTGCGGTAAGTAAGGCAATAAGAATTTCCTCACATAGTGACTGCGGTTCCATTGGTCCTTATCATGCAGCAGGTACCATTGAAAGGTCAGAGGGTGCCCTATATTAACAATAGCGATTTTATAAAACCTTTCTGGGTGCTCTGTCGCGAGCAACCAGGCAACAGCACCACCCCAGTCATGTCCGCCGAGATACGCTTTTTCTTTCTCAGCATGGTCCAAAAGCCCGAGCACGTCTTGCATGATTAAACTCAGCTTATAATCGCCGATGTCCTTTGGCTTTGAGCTGAGGTTATAGCCTCGTTGGTCTGGGATCATCACATAAAAACTAGCATTGACTAAATCATCGATTTGGCTCTCCCAAGTCTTCCAGAACTCCGGAAACCCATGGAGGAGAACGACAAGCGGGTTGGATGGATTCCCAGCACAGAGAGTATGAAGGGTGACTCCGTTAGTTTTAATAAATTCAAAGGTGACTTTAGATTTGACTTTATCAGAGAGTTGGTCTCGAGAGTCGTGCTTAGCTTTCTTCGGCGGGTCCTGGTAGAGGAATAGAAACGATAGAGCGATGAGGACGAAGAATGCGGTGAGGAATGGATGCGCAATGAAAATTCCGACAATCATGGGTTTTTATTGCGTTCTAAAGATTTTTTAACAAATCTTGAAGTTCTTTTTTTTTTCTCGATTCTATGACTAATACTTATGCCCTCTAGAGAACATAAAATAATAAAAGGTTTCTCTCAATAGTTAGCATAAGCAGGGCTTGGAATCATGTTAGAGGGAAGAAAAGGTAACATTTTTATGCCCGAAGAACTTTTTTCTTATTCACATTCTTTTTTTACTTGAAAAGGAAATAAATCAAGGGAAAGATACTTGTTAATGCAAAAGATACAATAAAACATAGGTCACAATAAATCGCCTCAAGAATTGACGGTTACTGTGAGGTTATCAAACAAAATTATGGTTTGCCAGAGAAACTGTATTAATTTCAAAGACTAAGAGAAAATTCTAATACAATCGGAATAAATACGAATGGTAATCTATCCATTAAGGTGTTCTAAAGATGTTGCTCGATATTGAGGTCAGTGAGGTTTAACGTGAGACTCATGTCTCTCTTCTCATCGTCCTTTCGCTCAGAAGTCATGAATCCGCTGCCTGGGAACTGAGATTTCGTCTTTAGCTCTTCGAAATCGAGAGCTACAGAGTCTTTATCACCATCATAATAATTTACCCCTTTGCCTAGAAACCGCATTAGAATACCACCAAAATATCAACATTACCTCCTATCATTTCAAGTTCTTTCAGAAATTCTTCGTCAAGAATACGTCCAAGGTCTTCTTGCTTATTGTATACTGGGACATGGTTTGTCCCTTGAGTTTTCTCATTCGTTTCTTTCGTTGAGTTTTTCGGATGTCCATGCACTTCTGCACCACGAGCTGTTTTATTCGCAAATTGCCTGTTGCACAGTCCGTTTTGATTCTTGGAACAAGGCGAGTCCCTCCCATGAACTATATTGGCGTTCGGCTCGGTTCCAATTCGAGGACATTGACTACTAGACGTGTGATTTCTCTTGAATTCATTGTGTTCGTGCTTCGCTGGACACTGTAATGCAATTGCCAATTGATATTAAGATAAAAGGCTGAAATGTGAGTAATACCTGAGTTTTGGAGGCTGTTTGGTGAGATTTCTTCTTGTTTTTGTGAGTAGAGGAGCTAGTACAACCCATTTTTACTGGAAATAATTTTGAAAATAAACTGATGCTGATGAGACTGACTATTTATTCAAACCGACTTATTTTTGGAAGCTATTCGGTAGAAATTTATAGCAACGCTTGAATAACGCGCTGAATATTATTAAAGGCTTCGAAGGCGTTGATTGACTGAAAAATTTTTAACAGTATTGATCGTATTGATTCCAATACGAAGATTTGCAAGGCACGGATGATTCGGAGAAATAAATCACATTCTTAGATGCTATTCCTTTTATTTCTTCAGTGTGGCTGGTTTGATGTGGAAATGATTCTATTATTTTGGATAATACATAGGGTCTATCACCCAAGTTTCGAATAATTGCCTTCAATCGATCAATTTCAGGGTAATAGGACTAGTCCTGAGGAAATATAGCCATGGTCTCCGTCTTTGCTATACTATCTCTCCTATTGCATCAAATCATTCAACTCATCTTATGGTTATTCATATAACCGCTATTCTGAATCGATCTACAGTTTCAGTTAGTGTTATTTTTCGTTGGTGTCTCTTTCAATGCTAATCTGAAACATTCAAATTCTCCTATGATGGTAGTCGAGAGATAAATAGATTTATCAAGAATGCGAAGGTTTTCCTCATATCACCCGCTTCTTTTCGCTCAAATTATTAAAATACTTGGTATTGCTTACTCCTTATTCTTGGCAATGTGGTCGAACACTTGCCTGGCATCAGCCTGAAATCTTTTTTTTTTTTGAAAAACGTGATCGGTTTTCTGAGCAATTTAAAAGACTAAGACTCTACTCTTCGAATTTTCGAATTATTTTTTTCCAGTGTCTGAAATTACCCTCCAAAATTCGCCGTTGCTCGTAAAATTATCAAACACATTCAAAACTTTCAACGGCTCAAGAGCCTCTGGAGATTGTAGCTGAAGAACGAATCCTATAACAGTAGATAGCCATATACCTCCAGCTCCTGAAATGAAACTTTTGATCGATCCCAAGAGCATTCACTCGAGTTTCCCTCCATTAGCTTACTATTAGCATAGAAAAAATATTCCCAGCCTCAGAGGCAATGTTTCAGCATCCAACCTCATCAGCAGACTCAGAACTATTACAGATATCTGCTGCTCATTAAATCATAGCGCGCCAGTGTTTCACAAACGACAAAGGCAATAATTGACTTCTCACGATGATTTAAATTTTAACCTGCGACTTTTCCTAAAAATACTGACAACCCTTAGAATTTATTTAACTTTGTTCTTCCTAAGAATGGCAGAAGCGAGCACTAGCTTGCATATTTTTTACCCATAATACACTATCAAAATACTCTAACCGCTAACTGGCGTTGTAGCGCCTCACAATCCTTTTTAATTTTTCAACTCTCAAAAGCTACTTTTTGATCAGTGAGGTGACAAGTCCATTCGAATTAGAGAGAGAAATATAGGGAGAGAGAGAAGATGATAAGAGACTGTAAACAGTTTAAATCCTTTTGAGTGAGGTTCATGACGAAAAAGAATAATGAATTACATTTAAGAATTCAGCTTTCATAAAAGACAAAGCTGATACAAATAACACACCTATGATTCTTAATACTGCTTCTTCATTCCCTCAGCTTCGAGGTCATGCAGTCGCAGGGAGAGGCTGTGACAGCTCTTGCAGCTGGATTAGAATCCCCAGTTCATAGCGGAGAACCTGCTCTCCATAGCGTACCTATTATCCATCGTGAACCTATTATCCATAGAGAACTTATTATCCATAGTGAACTTGTTGTTGTCCATAGCGAACTTGTTACTGTCCATTGTGAACTTATTGTCCATTGGATATTTAATATCCAAGTTGAACTTGGCATCCATGCCGAACTTGCTGTTGTCCATGGCGTACTTGTTGTCTGTTGGGTAGCCGCTTGAGATCAAACTCATCGCGAACTCGTTGCTGGTGTCAATGACCATGATTGGTCCATGGTCGTGGCATTTGTCTCCTTCAGGATGATGGAGTTTTCCATCGACAATATAGTCAATGTGACCATCGTGGAGGATCGCTGGGTGACCGCATTTAGGTCCATGAACATGTTTGTATTTTCTTGTAATTTCGCAAAGGCAGACGTGTCCGTCTCTGTTGTTGGCCTTTTCTTGCCTGAGTTGACTGCAGAAGCTGTCCTCAAGCGGGCACTCGCTCAGCTCTTGTTGGAAGAACAAGCTTGAGGAGCTCTCTCCGTTGAAAGGAGAAGGTGATTCACCGCCAATGAACCCTTCGTAGTCGTGGACCTCATGTGACTCGCAGGCCTTGCAGTTGCCTTTGCAGGTCAAACTGTTGCAGTTTTTCTCTGACAAAAGCATCTCCATAGTAACGCATTTGCTGTACTTGGAGACGATCTCTTGGTAGACCTTGAGAAGGCTTTGGTAGTCAGGATAGTGCGAGATCTCAGGAAGACGGTGGCAGTTGTTCGATGGGTTGACGTGGTCGTTATCCACCTGGGTCATCACGAGCTCACCGTTTGGTTTCGTGCGATTGAGCGTTCTGTCGTAAAGGAAATAGATCTCGCCCTTGTATTTGATCACGCTGCTAGTGGTGTTCCTTGGCCTGTTGAGGATCGTGTTATCCCAGCAATTATCCTTGCAATCGCGGTCTCTGAGTGGAGATCCGAGCAAAGGAGTCAATGGAAGGAGCATCTTTGACTCTGGCTCAGGTTCGAAGGTCTTGTAGAGGTAATCCGAAGGAGAACTTGGGAATAAATCCAAGTTGATCTTTGGCATCGAATCAGTCGATTGGCTGGCAACAAGAACCTTTTGGCTCTCGTCAGTGGAAGATTGACGATCTTCTTCCACTTTGTAATCGACGTACTCGTTTGGAAGAGCCTTGATTGCTTGGCTCTCGTCAACAAAGATGTACTTCGAGATTTCAGGCTCTCGGTAGCGCTCCATCTCTTCCTCCTTCACCATGAACTGTTCGTTCTGGTAGGCAGGGTCATCGTACTCAATCTTGACTTCAGTGTACAAGCTGCTGTCAATGACGTTGCCAGTATCGATGTAACCGTGCTCTTGGAGATGCTTGCGGAGGCTTGAGCGGTATAAGTAGGACTTTGAGCAGATTCTGCACACGAACTTGGTTCTTGCGTCTCCCTTCTGATGGACGTGCAAATGCTGCTTCAAGTTCGAAGCAGTCGAGAATTTCTTTTGGCAATACTCGCATTCATGGGGCTTTTCGCCGGCATGAACTCTCTCATGACGCTTGAGGTTAGAGATCTAGAAAAGTCAGGTGAGATTCATTTTATGAGGAAAAGGTCTACCTGAGTGAAGTCTCTGTCGCAGATTTGGCATTTGTATGGCTTGTCACCAGTGTGGGTCCTCTCGTGCTTTTGCATGGAGGAATATTGAGTAAATCTTTTCTCACAGCCTTCGAAGCGACTAATAAATAGATTTAGACGGTTAATTCTAAGAGAACCCTACCATTTATAAGGCTTGTCGCCGTTGTGGATTCTCATGTGTTCAACGAGTGATTTTCTAGCTTTAAAGGACTTGCCGCATTCAGGTAGTGGGCAGATGTGTTGATTAATGACTTCCATCTTTAACTAGTTGCAGTGATTCACTTTTTAATTAATTTGAGATTGTAATTAATTTTGGAAATATCGCCTATTTAAGGAAACCACTCCGGGACGTGATTCTTAGAAATTCAGTGACGTAATAGATGTTTGTTTAAGGCGTACTGGAAAAAAAATTTTTCGGAGATTCTGAACAGAAATTAATAGATCGCCTGCGAATTCAGTTACGAGTATCACGAATAACCCTGGAGTCAGTACCAACTTTTCGTGGCATGGATTTTCAAATATTTTTGCAGTAATAGGATAGGGAATTTGTGTTTGGGATGAGGGTTCGCACGAATTTTCGATTTTTCTGAGATAAATTCTTAATTTGGAAACGGAGTGTTTTAATGAGGAAGACATATGTATAGCAAAGTGGGAATATATTGAGAAGCCTTATAGTAGATCTAACTAGCGAAATGAGAGCTATTGGAAGCCATAGGAGCATGGTATTATAAATTTATTAAGCACCATAAATAAGAAATTTTAAATATCCTTAAGCGAGGGTTCATGGTAAGTAATTTCGAGACTTATAAAATTATAACAAAATGTGAAATATTCTAATAATTTTTCCAAAAAACCCTTCATAATTAATATTTACTCAAGCGGGTCCCTTCAAATCAAAAGGAGGAGCAGGTTAGCTAGCTCAGCTTGAATCTGCTATTTTGGAACAGTTAACGCTGAGAAATAGTTAACTCTTACATCGGGATTGTCAGCGATCATAACGGGAAAAAATAATTTAAATTTGAGCCAATGAAATTAAAACACATCGGAAATCGTTCAATGCTTTCAAATAAGGAAGGAATAAAAATCCTACTGGTTATCAGCAGTGGTCCATTGGATCTTCCGAATCACAGACACAGAAATTTTCTCTGAGAAACTTATTTTAAAACAAGGTAGTTAAGAAAGTTTTTCGAGAAACCAATTTCATAGATTGTGACAGATGAGTAAAGATCAGAGTCAATTAGCATTATAAAGTGACAATCAGCTCCGGAGAAGCTGCAAATTGCCATGGGTGACACTTGGCAACTTTACGAACGATTCGGCCTGTTGGCAGACTCGGTCAACTCGCATAGTCTTGCCTTGCCTTGAAAAAAATTTGCAGATTCATTTCCGGAGCGAATCACGTATTTAATTTAAGAATTCCGAAGAGGATCCAATAAAAAAAAAAAAACTTTCTTCTCTGTGTGTTTGCGTTAGGATCCGAGCCATCGTGACCCCATGTCGCAAGACTTCACTTCTCGAGTTCTACTGGAAAGGGCAATAGTTTAGCAAATACTGAAAAAGGATATCAAGTGAGTGATTTGGTAGTGATTAGGAAATGTGAAATCGATAAGGAAGCAGCTAAATGCTGTAGGCTCTTATTGCGGTGGAATCTGTGAATAGATAAAGGACTTTTGATAATGAGGTGGTATAGCCCTCTGATTTAATGTCGAGCTAATTCTCAAATCATAAACAGCATAGGAAAAATCACTATGATCAACGAAAAGCCCTGCTAATGTCTCGACTAATATTACAAAATTGGGATTTTTTTGAGTTTTTTGCTCAACCACAAGTACACATCTCTTTTTGCAAATTTCAGCAACTGCGGAACAAAGGCTCGGAACAACGTTCACCGGTGGAGTGTTAAACCTATTTGCAATTAGATTTTTGAGACTGTAGGGACAAATGAGAATGCTCCGTAATGAGCTAGTAATTAGCAATTTACCCGTAGTCAGTGAGAATATTAAATTAGAGCTTTTTCCATTATTTAGCTTTTTATTGAGAACCATTAATGAGGACGAGATTTTGAAGGTGTATCTTTAGTCACGGAACTCTGTCGTTGTGACCTGAGTTGACTATATTGTTTAAGATATTGTACTCACTTCTCGAGTTCTACTGGAAAGGGCAATAGTTTAGCAAATACTGAAAAAGGATGAAAAAAGATATCAATTATGTAATTTAATGATGATGAGGAACATTGAAAAATCT
>ENA-UOTZ01000062-UOTZ01000062.1-compost-metagenome-genome-assembly--contig:-NODE-62-length-73132-cov-18.025351_pt1 | contig 73132 bp, 41 predicted proteins | sample MGYA00238144_ERZ746983 | MGnify/ENA primary metagenome ERZ746983 (study PRJEB28759, sample SAMN06268863) | compost metagenome | isolation source: single cell | place: USA: California, Emeryville, Joint...
TAAGAGCTACGACACAGGTTCTTACACTGGTTATAACGGAGGCATAAGAGTAGATGAGCTCGATCAAGGTCCTAACTGGCAGTTCAAACATCGTCTAAATGCCTAAATTTTATTTTTTTCCTCCTAATGACGTCTCGGAGATATAGAAGTATAAATTTAACTGCCTGCAACGGGAATTTTCAAATATGGTAGCATAATAGTTGTATTTCTTTGGTTTTTCAAAAACATCATATAAATTGAGATATGATTGAGCGGCCTCAAATTTAGTATCATACTGATAAAACGTCTTCAAAAATTTCCGCCTCTAGCAGCATAATTTTAATTGTACGATAAGTAGTGTGATCGATTTGTTGTTGGTTAATTAGTGAGAGGTTGCTCTTTTTTCTAAAGGAGTAACCATTGAATCAGTTAAACCAAACATTTCTTGATTTTTCGCAAAATCATTTGAATATAAAAGAAAAATGTTGGTCCTGATAACCCAGGTCCACTTGACTCCAACCAAAGAAGTTAAGAAGTTGGCATCCACCGTGTTTTGCTGTAATTTATTCACGAAGATTAAGTGAAAACAAAGATATCTAGATCTTAGAATTGAATTTTTTCATCTATAAAAAGGTGATATTCGCATAATGATCATTTGGAAAATTTAAAGTATATTTGAGAGAAAAAGAAATCAATTTTTTTTCAAAAAGATGGCTGATCTTGATTTAATCGAACAAGAGCTCGTTACAATGTTAGCAAATTTTAAAGAAGCTATCATCCATCTTGGACGTGACGATAGAAGTATGGGAGGATTGGAGCAAAAACGAATGATAGGTTCAAAAATAGCGGAAAGTACAAATACAATCGGAGTGATGCTTGATAATGCAGGTATCTTCGATCTTGCGGAAGAAGACTTGAATCAGCAGCTTGAGGCATTGAAACATGAAAATGATCAATTGCATAAACGACTGAAAAAGGCAAAAAGAAACATGGGTATTCATATCATCTTCCTATTTGGAAACCATATATCTAAATCTTAATAACATGATAAATTAGGGCTTGTGCTTAAGACTTTGGGTGGTGAAGGGATGTCAGAGGAGATTTCAGAAGTGAATATGAATGAATTTGACCCCAAAAACCAGCAGATGGAGGTGGAAAAACCCAGCCTGTTTGAAGCTGAGCAACCTGAACCAAATTTCGAAGCCAATATGTTTTTTGAAACTGACAAAAAGATCAAAACAGAAGATAACATGGATCTGCAGGGTATAGATGATCTAGGGGCTAGATTCGCGGACGATAAGGATTACAATCAGAAAGAACCTAGCGATGATAATCTTTCAGAGCTTTTTGACTGCTGAGTTGGAAAACTACAGTTTTTCGAAATTGAGAAAAAAAAATATATATAAGCTTGCCTGTTTGTCGTTAATTTGAATACCAAAATTGTAAGCTTCTCAACTTATTTAGTATATTATTTGTTGCTAATAGTGAAATTTTTATCCAGCAGGCTTTGCCAGCAGTCATTGTTCTCTTTTCGATTCCAGGGATACACCTCTAGATTCTTCACTATTTTCTTAACATCAAACAAGAATCAGCTCTTTCTTTCTGAAAACAACAGGAACCTGTGACTTACTCTATTTTTAGCTTAAATTAGCAGTTGGTTCATCCTCCATTCATACCAAGAAATGAATTGATAGCATTTCACCCAACTCAAATATCATGAATAAAATTTAAATAATCAATATATATATGAGCCGCCGAAATCCAGTCTTTTTGTTCCTCCTCTGTTTCCTCCTCCTGTCTTTTTGCAACTCTTACGATTGCATTCATAATCAACTGCTTGAAGGCTTTAAGCCTGAGTATGTTCAGGTTCCTCGCCCGAAGTACAATTCAATATGAAAATGTTTGTTACATAAAGTTAAGATCGTTTAGAAGGCTACTCGATGAAAGCTATCAAAACATCAGAATTGTTGCAGATTACTCAGGTAACAATAATTTGATGAGATTACTGAAATCTAATAAATGATACAGGAGTTTCCGCGAATGTGTCTTCAACAACCGCTACATTCATTAAAGAGAAGTTGCTACCCGCGACAATAAATTATTTTCAAAGCCTCCTTCGAGTTGTGCCACTCATGGGGAAATTAGTCCTACCGAAAAACACGTGCTATCAGACCACCATCCCAAACAACTACTTAACTGAAGGAGTGAATGCGGATCTCTTGCTTCTTGTCACAACACAGCAAACCGCGAGCAATATTTTGGCTTGGGCAGTGGCTTGCTTCTTTGAGGGAGACAGTGGAAGGTATTCTAATCATTATTCTAAATGAAAAGTAGACATTCAAATTTTGCAGGCCTGTTGTTGGACAGATTAATATTAATACAGAGCTTTTGAATTTGGATAGCAATCAGTTTTACAATCAACTCAACGTTTTACTGCACGAAACAACACATGTCCTGGGATTTAGTGACTCACTATATTCTACATATATCAATCCTTCCACCATGGCAGTCCTACCCACATCAAGCGTTACTAAGTTAATGATTGCTAGCACTTAAGAAGAACTAAATCATCTTTTTTGATAAAATGTAGAACCGCTACTGTCAGAGGAGCCACAACCACATTAATCGTTTTACCAGAAGTTGTTGCTCAGGCCCAAAAATTTTTTGGTTGTTCTACCATTACTGGAGTTGAACTTGAAAATCAAGGAACAAGCTCAAGTAAAGGTTCTCATTGGGAACGGAGAGTGTTGGGAGATGAAGTAATGCTAATTTTCCTGAATTTTTTCTGAAATTATCCATGCCAGTTCATGACAGCGAGCTATAAGGCTAATGCGAAGAAATCTAATTTCACACTTGCGCTCTTGGAAGGTACTGGTTGGTACAAACCAGATTATACAGTAGCAGAATCTTTGATATGGGGTAACAACCGAGGATGCAACTTTATCGATGATTATTGCATTGATCAAACAACCCAGAAGACTAATTTTGTGGAATTCTGTGATGGTCTGAGTCAGAAAACATGCACGTTAGATCGAAGATACAAAGCAAGCTGCTCAATCCAACCTTATAGTGGCTCTCCTGCCTATATCACGTGGAATTATTTTGGAAATGGAGCATTGTCTATTGATGAGTTTTCTGACAATTGTCCTTATCCGATTCCACTTTCGAATGGAGATTGCTATTATTCTGGGACCGAATCAGCTAAATATGATGAGGCTTTTGGTGTTGATGCACGCTGTTTCGAAGGCACACTAGTGAAGAGTTCGTTTCTTCCTGAATCATCGATGAACTCATTTTGTTTTAAATATCAAGTATCTAAAGCTATCTAGCTAATTTTCTCATTTACATTTCGTTGCAGTGCAACCAAATATCATCGGGTGTATGGATTCTTGCTGTGAATGTAAGCGGCCAGATTATCTCATGTTCAATAGGAGGGACCCAACAGACTGTTCAAGGTTCATTTTTTCCTTTCTTTTCAAGCATTTGTTTGAAACTTATGCTTTTTAGGGTATACAGGCTATTTGCGATGCCCTGATCCTAAAGAATTTTGCACATTATTCGTGCAAAAGTATTGTGATAATGGATGTCACGGCCACGGGTCTTGTGACAGTGATGGAGTCTGTAAATGTAATAGCGGCTGGGATCCAAACTACTCTTGTGGATTGCCAATAGATGTAAAAATAATTTACGATATCTTAGACAATTTTTATTTTTTAACTTAATTCTAGGATACAAATTGTCCTCAGTGCTCAGGTGGGCCATGCTACGGTGATGCTTGCTCAACCTCAAATGTACATTTTTTTTCTTTCTCTCTTATTTTGCAGCACATACCTTCCTTATAGGCTACGACAAATTCAACAGGCGATTCGGCGAACGACTCCTCAAATAAAGCGATGATTCTTGGGCTAATTATTTCTTCTGTGGGAATCATCATAACTGTTATCGTGATTGCGATAGTAAGATCCATAATGATTCGAAAATATCGCAAACGGAACGCCATCCGTAGCCAAAATCTAAATTTAAATAGCGGTAATGCAAATCAAAGACCTCCTTCAAGTCCTCAGCTTCGAGTTATACAGCTCGCTCAACCTCAGTTACCATTTGCTAATCAAATGGCTTCCGACTTTTACAACCAGCAATTCTTCCAACCTTCAGCTGTCGATATAAGCGGATTACCTTTATATGATGACTCGATAAACTATAATGACTATGCTGGCGTCGAGGTAGATTTCATGCCTCAAAATATCAAATTCGATAAAAAAGAAAGTGCATCAAGTAAAATTCCAGACAACATCCGTGCTATGCCTCGATAATATAGGAGATTCCAAAATCCATTTCGTATATACCGATTCATTTGAATTTTTTAATTTGATACCAAATGAATTATCAGATGATTTCTCGGTTCTTATTCATACAATCAAAGGATTGGAGACTCCTTTGGATTCATTTCTTTGTATATTTCACAACTGAGAGGAACTGATTAGCAAACTATAATATAAAATCGCCAATAATAAACCATGATTGGAAAATATCCTCTTTTTTTTGGGCTCTTTTTTTCTGCTTGTGAGATGGAAGTTTGATTGCTAACCTGTTTTGAAAGCCAGTTAGTTCGCTGTAACTCATCTCAAAAACATTTTCCTTGATTGATTCAATAAAGTGGCTGAAGTGTCTGGATTTGAGAAGTTCTATTTTATTGGAGACAACGGTAACAAATGCAGGAAGCTAGCATGACTGCTTAAACTAGCCGGATGACAAACAAACACACAGACAAATATGAAGTAAACAATGTACAGAACACCACATCAATCTTGTAGTAATATATGACTCTTTGAAAGCAATTACAATATTTCTGTTCGTTGTTATCCGCTTCTTTCTTCTGAATAATCCGACAATTATATTACTTAACCAGCTTTAGCATATTTGAGAGTATATTCCTTTGCTATAAGTGAAAGTTAGAGACAATAAGACCATTTTTATTCATACCTTTGGCCAAAGCTCCCTTTTCATCGGTTTCCCAATGTTTCGCGGCTTCATTATTGAGTGGATCATCTGGATTTGGAGAGCTTAGGAGGGCTTGGATACTCAATAACACAGATCTAATCTGAAGAGCAGGACTCCAATTTTTCTTCAAGATATCCAAGCAGATTCTTCCGAGATTGTCGATATTTGGATGATAGATCTTGGTGTTGAACACGACTTTTGGAGGTGACATTGGATAATCTTCCGGCAAGAAGAGTTCAGCGTTAAAAGTTCCACCTGAGAGGATGACATTGAGCTATTCAAGACAAAAAGAAAATGTCTACCTTCATAAGGTGTGCCAGGAGGCCCTTCAATTTTGACCTAGATGCAGGAACATAAGTCTCGGTTGCAAGAGAGAATTCATTACAAAGAAGTGTCGGTAGTTGTCTGGGTTAACTACAGCATCAATTCCAGCAACTAGATTCAAAATGTTGAATTCTGGAACATGGTTTCATTCATTTACCTTTATCGGTTGCTAGTGTTTTAGTTTCCTAAGGGACATTAGGATGTTAGAGGGTTTAAATTTAGTGTTTAAACTTACCTTGATAATTCTTGGAGTAGGAGTAGTCATTACTCTGGATTAGAATTCAACAAAAACGAAACCTGCTAATCAAATTATTTATAATTTCTGAAGTAGATCCGAAAATTTATATTGCATCGGTTTTAGACTATTTTTCAATTTGTAGACAAATATCAGAAATCTGGTAGTATAATTTGAGAGGAAAAAATTTTCCTCAAGGTATGTAAGCATAACCTATATCTAGCGCATCTGTTCAAGGCATCCTCGGAGAAATTCCTGTTTGGTACAATTTTTTTGGTGAGTTTGCCATAAGTATAAACTCTTAAAAAATTAATTGAGAAATGCACCCTTGAAAAAAAATTCTAACACAATTTATATAAATGGTTGAAAAACTGAGCAGCTGAGAATTTTACTATATTTCGCTCTGGAAATGTCTTGCTTGGTTACTAAATTGACTCTCGAATGAGTATGCTACTTATTTTTCGAGAGGCACTTCGATCGAGATCTATACATTGCTCATTTCTCAATTTTAAGTCAAAACCAGAATTCGAAAATGAGTGGAAAACACATTGAAAAACCACTATTAAGAGGTCTGCTCTACACAGAAAATTATTTATTCATACATTTCAGAATTACTACAACAATAAAAAACAAAAATTGTGGTAATATACGTGCTAAATTTGTGTAAAAGTGATTTTGATAGAAGGTAGGAGCTTGTCTCCGAGTGAAATCAACCGTGGATTGTTTTCTTAATAAGTGAAGATGATATTGGTAGTGCTTGGACTCCCTCATTCTGATATTCATTAAAATCGAGAGACTCCACAGAAAAATCTGGATTCGCAAAAGTGGACCTCAAATTATGGCGTTGATTACTTTGAGATTTGAAAGGGATGTCCATGCTTCTTTGTCTAATCGCTCTATTGTATTTCCCTTTTAATGCATAATGTTGAATGGGAGAGGTTTCGATCAAGGTATTGCAAGTAGATGATTTGCGAGAATACACTGAAGGTGTACAAGTCATGACGGGAATCCTCGATAACGCTTCGCCCTCAGTAATCAAGCCTTCTTCTTTGCAGTCTCTTTGCAGCACTCCCATTTCCAAACCATGTTTCATTTTCCTCGAAAATTTCGGAACATAATTGCTGCCTATCCCGAATCGTTCCAGCGCAATGATATCCTTGCCTTCACAAAAAGCCTTGTACATCTCTTCCACAGGTCGTACATCATTCAATTGAGCAAGTTTTTGTAGAAAAGGTGTGAGCTGACTTAATTCTTCATCATTAGAGTCGCCTTGGTAACGAGAGATGAGCAATCCGTTGAAAATTTGATTTTTTATCTGCATGATGCTATCCTGGAGAGCAATAAAGAAAAATGCATTTTAATATAACTCTGCAGAAAATTTACGTCGAGAAAGACAACATCTTTCGGCGGGACTCCAATTTTTTTGAGATCTTTCAAATACAACCTGTCATAAACTCGAATACAATTCTCTCTGCCCAAGATATCTGAGATGTAACTTTGAGCCCCAATAGCTTCAATTACTGTTTTAGCATACTATTTTCAGGGTGCGTTATGAATGAAATTCAGTTAATTGGAGTACTTCTTTGGAATTGCAGGTATAGATGATGATATTGTATATTTTCCTCATTTGTAGGAGAAAATCAAGCAGACCCGGCCTTTTCATGAGATAAAATGATTCAACTTTATCTTCACATGGCACCTAATTTATGGAAGATCGAAAAGAGATTGGTTCAAGTCGTGATTGTTTTCACAAATACTTTAACTTCAATCATAGCAGAGTGGGATTTTTCCTTAATGGAATAAATTAGAGCACCATCGAGGTCAAGGACAAGATATTTCTATGAAATCGCCATTAGTACACGACTAAGTATTCAAATCGCTCACATCTAACTTCTTATTAGATTCCGGAATCGTTTTCATCACATCCTTTTCATCGTAAGAACCGCTTCTAGATAACACTGCTATAGAAAACAGAATAGCAGAGGATTTACATTCGAAATCGCTTAGCTATCCTCCCTAGGAAGCCGAACGATTGTTGAATTTTCGAAGAAAAATTAGACGATCGTTGCGGATTGGATTTGTCTGTAGTAATTGTGAGTGTCTCGTTTTCTTTCGGTATCATCAGAACTGCGTGATAAGCAATCCAAAGTTGAATCAAATTTTAATATTTAACAAATTTATTGTATATGTTCATTTAATTGATAATTTTTTGTACATCTCAAAATGAACTAATTTTTACTAAGATTTTAGTTCTTTAATTAAATGTATTTCACTAATAAATTTCTCAAATAGAAATTTTCAAAACGTTTTGACATTAAACATGTTCTGCATAAGCTTGAATTGCCGATCACAGAAAACTAGCACCCGGGTTTATGGTCGAACTAGGTGTTATATGCCAGTAGGAATATCTCAATCGGAAGTGTGCTGAGGTAAAGCCATATTATAGTGAGATGGTTAGGTTATACCGATCATGCTGTTGAATTCAGAACGAGAATACAACAGACTTAGTGTACACTACTTGGAAAAAGTTTGTTGAACGCAATGAGCTGTGATAAGAGCTCACTTATCGATTGATTATAGAATCCAGCAAAATTTTTTCAAAATAATTTGGAAATGCTCGAGTCCCAAAACGTACAACTATTTAGAGCAGTATCACGATTAGTGAAACAAAACAAAAACATGAGAAAAATTTTTTTCTCGGCTTCAGAGTTATTGAGTAAGCAGCATAAATGTTAGTTTTATTCAGCACTCACTTAAAATAAAAAAAGTATTAAACTACTCAATTAAGCTAATTTCTTTGTACTTCGTTAAACAGGGTATTACGTTGTTTTTGCCTGATCCTGACATGGAATCTCAGAACATCACCAAAATCAATAAATTCGTATTGAAATATTCTTCAGAAACTGATAATCAGATGAGGAGCTGATATTCCACGATTCATTAGCCTACCCGAGAGTAGTATTAATTTTTTCCCCAAATTTAATTGAAGTTTTCTTGCATACTCTTTATGCATTATGAATTGCATTACACCTTATGAAATGATTCAAATCATAATTACTGTTACTTTTAGATAAAATGTACAAAGAAAAGAAGGAATCTCCGATACTATTCGCAAAGAAATAGAAAATTAGAAGAAAAGAAGAAAATAAAACTGTCCCAAGGAACTGCTTAGGCGCAGTTATGGAAGAAGAGGAAGAAAACCAATCAGACTCCAGTTTAGCTGAGAATCTTTTTAATGAATTGGGGTTTGATCTCAATAGAGTAATCAGCAACTTTTTTAGGCGATGATTCCCCTGACATTCGTGATTCGTCTGTCTCATTTACACCGCTTTGTTTGATGTCCTTTTTGTCGGAAGTAGGAGAAGAACAATCATAGGAGAAGCATGGAAGATAGCCTCTTTCTTCGATTTTTGAAGGCGCATTCAATTCGTCCAAAATATTCTTGGAAACTGACTTTTCTGGGTGAAATCCTTTTGGGAGACTGGTCAATTTAAGGATGGATTTTCTTAATTTTGGAGCTTTGAGTTTCCTTGCTGCAAGATTTTCAATGTCGAAGCTTTTGAACCAAGAATGAGAGAGGATCTCTCGAACTCCTTTTTGGGCTCCAAGACGATCTGAGGGTTTCTTCGCAAGCAATCTTCCCACAAAATCATGGAATTCGTCACTATATTCAGAACCGCAAGCAAAAGGATCTCTGACAATCATCTTAGCGAGGGTTTGAATGTTATCAGCCATCCATGGCAAGTTTCCTGTGACGAGTTCGTAGGCTACCACACCCAATGAGAAGTAGTCAGCCAGGTGGGTATATCCAACTTTCTTGTAGACCTCCGGGGCAAGGAAATGTGGAGTACCACAAAGGGAGTAATTAAGCTCATCTTCTACTTGTTTCTTAGAGAGGCCAAAATCACTGAGGACAATGTGGCCATCGAGATCAGTTAATACGTTCTCAGGCTTGAGATCGCGGTACAGAATGTTCTTTGAATGTAAGGCTTCCAATCCAAGAGCTATTTCCGCAACAAAGAATTTTGCAGTTTCTTCAGTAATGGTCGCTCTGTTTTCAATAGAGGAGAGTAAATCACCCCCAGCCATGTAGTCCATTACAAGGTAGCAGTGCTCTTTCGTTTGGAAAGCGGCATGAAGTTTTGCCACAAATGGACTATTGACGTCGATCATTGTATTTCTTTCTTGGAGTAAATTCTTTTGGTCTCTAGGAGATAAATTTTTCTTCTGGATTTGTTTAATAGCAAAGAATTTTCCAGTTTGTTTCTTTCGAGCAAGGTAAACTGTCGCAAAACCACCTTGTCCAATGTTGGCAAGGAACTCATAATCTTCAAGACAGCCTTCAGAGTGGGTGGAAGAAGCAGTTTGCTTGGCGAAATAAGGAACAAGAGTGGTGCCATCTTCCAAGAAGTTGAGAGGTTTATCCTTCAAAGAGAGCAAATAATCAGTTTTTATGTCTTTGTTCTTGGTTTGGACAGCAACAATCGCTTCGACATTAATTGCCAATCCACGGGTTTGATTCAAAGAGCTGAGTTTTTCGATGACTTTTTGTAATAGATCTGTTGTTGTTCCAAAGCTGGTTGGTTTGGAACTGAAGCAGATTGTGAATGAACGGTTGGTTTCATATTCGATCAGAGCATTTCTTGAATCTTGTTGCAAGCTCAGTTTGCTGACATTGCTACGGCTTGGTTGAACGTTGTTTAAACCAGCAACAGTAGTGTTATGAATCAGAGTGGTCATTTTTGATTGAATCTTTTAGATTTTGTTTATATCGAAAAAACCTTCCGCTATTTAAAGTCGATTCAAAAAAATTAGCAGCACTTTAACTTTTTAATTCAATCGTCATTAATTAATTTTACTGCTTGTACTGAAGGATTTCTTTGTGCTGTGTATTTTTTAAAAAAAGGTAGAAAACTCTTATCAGTAAAGTACTGCAAAAAGTTGAATGTCACAAAAATAAATGAAAATCTAATTAAAATACCAGAGTTTCTAGTTTAGAAGCCTCGTGGAGAGCATAGCAGCTCAAATGGTTAAGAAATAAGGCCTTCGGATCTTATTGAAGAAATCGATTTTACACAATTTGATAAAATGGTAGCTAATTGCGCAAAAAAGTGTTTCAGTAACGGAGGATGGGTAGCATTTCTCTCTAGAAACTTATAGGATGGAAAGTTGGCGCTCGATAGCAAGGCTTCAATGGCAAAAGCCTACACAGATTAGCTAATCTAAACCAACAAATTCTGAGAAATCCTAAACTAATCTTTTAAGCATGAGTCCAATTTTACGAAGCTGGGTATTGATTTCTGTATAAGTTAAAAATATCACCAGCCTCAAATTTTCATTCGAGAATGATTCAGAATCTTAGAAGTATTTACAAAAACAAAGCCAACAGTAAATGAACAATCTAAACAAAAATAGCACATCTATTTTGAGCGCAAACTACTGGAAGTAATTAACAAACAAAAAGTTTATATTTAGTAGATTTATGCACCCAAGGCTCAGAACAATACATAGAGGTAGAAAATATAGCTTACTTGATGACCAATTTCCTCAGACCTGAAAGTACAGTCAATATTTTGAGGAGAGATAACTGCTCAGCAAATTTGAATTTAAGTTAATAATTTGAGTTCTCTCAGTTTGAGTGAATCTACATAATAAATCTGGTCCGTAATACCAGAAAATATATCCCAACACCCAAGCAACAGAATTCTGTCCATAATTGTGAAGTAACAGTATATCAATTCAAATTGTCCCTTTCAAAACTCAGGTGTTAGAATAATTAGGGTGGCACTTTGACAGATATTGTTGTTTTTCCTCATCTTAAACTTTCATTCCTCGTTTTCTTTCACAATTCGAAAAGTAAGAGGGCCTTTGGGTATTTTATTGGGGTTTCTCTTTTTAGATATTTTCGAACATTTATCGAGCTATAAATCCACTCAGGGCTTTTGCTGCAATAAAATCTACGTGATTATTTTCATTCATTCAGATTTGAAGCGATCTCATAAATTGCCAACTCATATCAGATTCCCAAATAAAAACCATCTTCTGGTCTTGATAACCCTTTGAGAAATGGAAATATATATCATGAATTATTTTATTAGTGCCTCAATGATCTTATCATCACGGACTAAATTAGTTAATGTTCTGTTTTGGTTTTATTGAAGCGAGTAGATTTGACCAATATTCACTTCATGATGAGTTTACAATCACCAGTTGAAAGAATTATCATGATAATCTATTCCTTCACATAGATATAATTTGAAAAGATAAGGATGAGAGGTTTATGAAATCTTTCAATGATTGCGTTATTCTTTTAAAAGCACTCTATACGCTAGAATTTTCATTGACACATCAAGGTAATATTCGGATGCAATCAATAATTTTCTTAGAAAATTGCTTTTCCAATCCTTATGAAGAAGAGCCGGCTGACAATCTTAAGCTTCAGCCTTCGAATTCGTATCATCAGTTAGATAAAAGTCATAGAAAATGTCTGGGTAACGGAGTTTTGTAAATCTTATTTCATGGAGAGAGAGTGATGTGCATGTACTATTTCTCAATCTTAAACTTTACTTAAACTTTCAAGCAGAATGAAGTTCTAGTCACTCTCTTTTCTTAACTGACTGTTCTCTCCCGAAGTTTTGTCTAAAATTTGGGATTTACGATATCTTGCTAGCAAGTTCATAATTTACTTGAGAAACCTTGGCAGTGAATAATGAAGGAACGTTCTGATATAACATCAATCTTCACTCTACACCTCTACTTCTAGATTTTAAAATTTTCTGTGTTTTTACCATTGAATTGTATGGGAAAATTATCTCTCATCTCAAAACAATTTATCCTTAGGATATGTACTTTCCCCAGGGTTACCGAAACTCATACCAAATCCGAACCCTAAAGCTGTATTTTCCAACTTGACCTGATTCATGAGTTTCAATTTCGCGTTGAGAATATAAGGAGACATTTTTTGCTTAGAGAGAAGGGTTCCTTCTTGAGCTTCATCGAGATCCACTTGATCAAATTCGCCGATCCAACCAGTACTATCGGGTTGTTTGGTGGCTTTCTTCTTTCCATCTTCCTCACCACGTCTTTGGAGGTTTCTTCTTGCCTGTCTTATCTCATTATTCTCCTTTCTCTGATTTAATTTGGCTTTTTGAAGTGGAGAATAGTAGGAAAAGCATGCCACACGGGTTTTTTCACCTTTTTTCTCTTCGTCGACGGATAGAAGGTCCAATACCTTCACATTCTTATTCTCTTCGATGTTAAAATCGACAGGAACGGTTTTGAACTTTCTCTTATCAAGGTTTAGAACGAACGGCATTTTCACTTTTTTGTTTTCAATGGCACCCCAATCGATGCCTTTAAACCAAGGGTGCATCATCACTTCTTTAACTCCTCCTTTGGCCCCAATACGTTTCGCAGGGTCTTTCTCAAATAATCTCTCCAGCAGGTTCTGCAGTTCTGGCGTCAAGTAGCTCGGAATAACTGGTTTAGCTTTGATAATTTTCATTTTAAGGGCGGACAAATTTTCTGTCTCGAAAGGAAGAGTCCCTGTCACGAGCTCATAGAGAAGAGGTGCCACCGCATAGATATCCACAAGATAATTGTAACCCGTCTCGAGGTACACTTCTGGTGCCAAGAACCTGATTAGTTCGAGTCAGAAAACTGATTTAGGGGTATGGATTACTCTGGAGTTCCACAGAGGGAATAGTTCAGGTCTTGGATCTTTTCAACTTTCTTTGTGAGCCCAAAGTCACAGATATGAGCGTGTCCATCGATGTCAAGAAGCACATTTTCAATTTTCAAATCTCTGTAGATGTAATTCTTCTCGTGAACCTGTCTCAAACCGATGAGAATTTCAGCAACAATGTGCTTGCAGGTATTCTCTGAGAATCTTTTAAACTTAGATAGCGCATGCAAAAGATCTCCACCGGGCAGGAAATCGAGAACGAGGTAGCAGGATTTATCCTAAAGGGGGTGTAAATTATAATCAAACAAAATGATCGTCATTACTGTTTGGAAAGCAGTGTGGAGTTTCACCAGGAATGGATATTTAAGTTCGAACATCGCGTTTCTCTCTCTAAGAAGCGCCTTCCTGTCTTCTACGGACAGAGAACCCTTTTCCATCTGTTTTAAAGCATAGAATTTCCCGTTTTTCTTCCATCTCACTAGATAATATGTCCACAATCAGAAATGGGAGGAAGTAGAAGGTATTATTACCGAGGTAGACAGTTGCAAAACCGCCTGCACCAAGTTTAGCGAGAATCTCAAAGTCTTTGAGACTGACACGAGATTCAATCGGTGATTCTTCTGTTAAGCTGACAAAGGTCTTATGGTAGAAGGTCAAAACAGTGTTGTCCTCAAGAAAATCAATTTTCTTATCGTCTATTGTCAAGTAGTAATCTTTCATCAAGTCTCTCTTTTTGGTTTGGATGCTGACAATCGACTCAATATGAATAACCTCACTGAGGCCGGGGTTTTGATCCAAGAGAGTCAGCAAGCGAGTCAAACCGTCAGTAAAGAGCTCTCCACTGGTCATCTTTTTCAATTCTTCAGGAGTAAACTTCAGACTGAAGGTTTTTTCTGGAGCATACTCGAATATAATTGTCATACTCTCAAGAGTGGGAACAGAAGGTTCTTCTTTCTTAGTCAGCCCCAAGGGGACGGACAATGTGGTGTGGTCTTCACAAATAGCGTGAAGCTTTTTATTGATCAGTTTTGCGTTCGCGTTCTTATTGGCCATTTTCTGAACTTTAGAATATATTACTGAGTTCTCAAAAAATAATTAAAGGAATGTATTTTTTATTTCTATCAAAGCAATCTAAGCTAAAGAGCAAAATAAAAACATTGCAACGGTATAAACTCACGAGATTGGAGAAACCCCAGTAAATATCATTATATGATATTAAATAAATTGTTTGGGGTCATAGTATCATGGAATGTTGCTGGGTATTGCTGGATAGTGTTGATACAGTGAAAGGATCTTGTCTTCAGTCTAGACTATCAATTATAAATGATGAGTTACGGTCGCTGAAAAATAAGCGATTCAGAATGTACATGAATGATTGAATTCTCACAACATTTATTTTGAGAAAGAAATATGTGTTCATAGGAATTTTTTCTTTTCTCAGAGACTCCTAAATTGACATTATTTAAGAAATTTTATGTAATATTTTGTATTCTGTTTCGAAAATTAGGCCCTTCTAGATGGAGATATTTTCCTATGGAACCATCTCTCACATGTCAGTTTCAAAGCAAGTTTGTCAAATAGCTTGAAAATCTCTAATGATATCATTGCTGAGTTAACGCATATTGTTAGACAGAAGCAAATAATTTATTTATTTTTTTTTTGGGATGGAAGGTCTCAAAACTCTAGACTCTCCTTCTTACAAGGATTTTGATATTGCGTGTGAGTCCAGATTAGATTTACTTCGGAATAATGCGATTATTTCACAAGCTTTGTGAACTTACACAAGCAACAGTATTCTCTTCAGCATTGTTGATGTACGTTGGCGAGAAGATAGATGGACATTTCTTCGCATTTTCCAGATATTCTATTTGAAAGGCTATTGTTTCAACCTCACCTTATCGGAAGCAGAAAATCGGTGAATTTTCCCTCTTAATTCGAGGCGTAACAAATTAAGAGTCCAATAGTCTTCAATAGGTGCTCCCTTAAAGGATCGTCTTAATTTCTTCTATAGGTGGCTATTCCATGTTGTTACAATTCTATTTCATGGGTAATTTTCATTCTTTCATTTTTCTCGTTCTTTTGATTTAGTTCCATTCCATTTCCTGACCAGTTCCATTTTGAAAGATAGACAATGTACTCGACTCAAAGGATAGAATAACTTGACTTTTTCAATTTTTATTTCTAGCAATTTTGGTGGTTACATTAGTTAATGCTGTTTCACTTGAGTCACTCACCAAACAAATATATAAATTGTAAGAATGGATATTATTCATTTCTAAGATGTATAATGATATCTTTGATAGATTTTAATTCAAATATGAGAAACTTTCTCAAACTCTATAACCTTTTCAATCTAATTGTTTTAAAACTTTTATCATACAACAAGCCGGCGGTATATAACAAGCCTGATTTAGAACCAAATTCATTAGTGCCCACTCCCAGGAGGTCGAATCCTCTAAAAAGTACAGAGATGATTCTCAAAGGGTTCGATATGAAGAAATGAATTTGAACGAAAAAAATGTAAGGAGAACTTACTAAGTCAATTAATAAACAAAAAGCAAGATAATTTGGTGATACATGAAAATCGTTATCTTTGTTATTTGGCTTTGTTGTTGGAGAACAATAACCTGCTGATGTTTTTGGAAAATAATTCATTTGATTTCGATTCGAACTCACTCATCGTAATCTTCTTAATTCCTCAGGCAATCACATATGTGATTAAAGTTATAAATTCATAACTAATTCCTCTTGGCAAAATAATGTACTGTATTTCAACATATACTCCATTTTTTTTTTTAAATATATCAAGAAATTGGATTAATATTTGAATAACTGTGGTGGTTTATGAAAAGATAGAAGTTTTGCAGATAAAATTTCTATATCATCATATCTTGTGAAATATTTTTCAGAAAATTGCTTGTTCCGCAGAGCGAGGGTTCGTAAATGGTATTAGAGATGAATATTTATTAGAATGGGATTCTTAGCTGAGTCGAAGGCGAGATAGCATTATATTTTGAGGTAACCGGTAAAGAAAATTTAGAGAATAAAAAAGTGCAATTCGATTGAAACTCTTAGAACTTTGGAACAAAGGCCAGTGTCAAAATCAAAACTGACTGAAATTTGAATATCAGTAAAGTTTGTCTTTGTACTGATAAGCACAGCTCAAGATAAAATTAATCCAGATTTATCTTTTGTGTGACAATGTGGTGATGTAGTTTGAGACTTCAATTTAAGGCAGACCAAAGACTGCTAGGACTTTCATTATTCGTTAAGGATGCTTAATTGCGATACACTATTCTTTGTTACAGACAATTATGGCTTCATTGTATTGAAACAACAATCAATAGAATTTTTGGAACACTCAAATCTTTGAGAAGTCGCTTTAGATTTTGCTATTGTTAAGAAAAAACCTTGAATGAAAGAGGGGCAATAAAAACGAAAGGAAATGGAGATGGGCTAATATATGTCTTGCTCTGATTAGAGAAGCCAATATGTTGACTGAGAAGTTGTCATTTCTATGAAATGAACTATTTTCTTCTAATATTCTCAAGAGCATGGATCACATTTAAAAGTTCGGCTGGAAAGACGAGGGGCGTAACTTTGTAAGTAATCCATGTAGTAAACCATAAACTCCATAATCCGGGATGGAAAAAATAGTTCTATTTTATTTCATTTAGCTAAGAAGTTCTACAGTGTCAAATACCGGAGACCATAATAACTCCATTAGCGAGCACACTTTGATAAAGCTACAAGAGAGCGCGATAATTTTTCTCCGAAATGGGAATGTCTTCGAAATTAATTTATCATGATGGCTTTCGGGCCTTGCAAACTGCGTGTAAAATTATCTTTGAAGAGTTCTTAGTTGGGTATTCCGAATGAAAACTATCTTCATTTGTTCTCAAACACTCTTTGTTCTCGAATACTGACTTGAAAAGTTATTTATGAAGACAGTAGTCTTATCAATACAAAGCATGGCAAACCTATAAGCTCCAGAACCAACAAACTCAGGTTACCGTCATACGCTAAGCAACTTGTAGATAGACTGGTTATACTCCAAAGCACGTAATGACTCTCAAAATCTCTACTGAACATTGCACTACGATATAAGTTTCTCTGAAATTATCTAAACTACAAATTCTCAATTATAATATTGAAGATGCTGAAAGCCCTAATTGATCAGAGAGACCTTGAATAGTATCGAAATGAAGAGTTATAAATAAGTCTTCAATAATACTGGAAATTTGGTTAAATTAAGTTTATTAATTTCTTTGTTATATACTGTGTATTAAAACAACCTTCGGTTAATGATAAACCCGGAAAGCACCGTCTCTATGGATGCTTCAATCTTTGTAGTGTGTTTAAATAAGATCAAGGTGTAAAACAATTTCTGTATCTAGACAGAGGATCACAATTACTTCTTAAGTGTGCTAATCAGTCTTTACATGAATGAGGAATTACAAAGCGTGATTTGCATATTACAAAAAAAAAAACAACCAGAGTAGTTATTACAAGACTTCAAAATGAAAGTCGAAATGCTAATTCATTGCTAATGGAGGACTATCGAAGTAGCATTAAGGTTCCCAGATAAATACTGAGATTGATAAACTTATATAAGTTCTTGCTTTTGACATATTTTCATAGAAACTTATGTCGATGATGGTGTGGTGTACTTCACAAATGACTTCGTGATGGCTGAGCGATAAAAGAATATTCAAGCAAGTATACGATAACATTGAGTAAATGGCATAATGTATTCAGGTGCATTTACCTTCCCTCTCCCATTTCGAAGATAACAAATAGTTTACACCGGCCACATCCGAAAAAGCGAAAGCAAATCAATAACTCTTCTTAATACCTATCACAATTTCGTAAAATATGCAATGTTGTTAACAAATTGTGTCCGTTGCTTTCTTCTCTCTAAAATAGTCCCACGAAGTGAAGAAATCTAACCTAGATACAAGAAAACGCTTCATGATTTAAGATAATATGGACGAGAAAAAATAATTTCTATATTCTTTCAAGTGATTTGGCTGGTTGACTGATTTAGTAGTACAAAAAATTAGCAAAAAACCCTTAAACTGGAAAGAATTTTTAATTGAGTTTTATGCAGCTGGTTAAATAAGTTCAGTATGTTATAATTCGAACTCAATTCGATACTTTTTTCGATTTGATGTAATTGGCTATTTGTTCATTTATTTTGTTATGCATCAGTTAAATTCGATAATTTCAGAAGAATTTATAAGCTTCATCAGTAGTATATACAACTTTCCCGAAATCTATAAACAACAGAGCACCCTCTGCTGACTGAAATTCTTTTGCTCTCAATGCTAATGCTTGAAAGACTCCGAGACCAAGGTCTTGTGTTCATAAAAAGCTAGGCGAATTAGGGTTTTTGTAGATATAATCTTTTATTAACAATTTTCTACAGTGCAAATTTACTACTTTTTAATTCTTGAAAATTTTAGGTCGTTGCGGTACCAGCCTTTTTAAAGACTCCAAAATCTTATAATTGATAAATCTCACAATATTCAGTAGATTAAATGCTCCCAGGTTTTTCTCTTCCAACATTTGGAAATATCCCACGACAAGATGTCAATCAGCAACAGATCCTTTCCACCCTATTCAATATCAAGGAGTACCAAAACAGACTTCAAACTTTACTCTTTCAGCAAATCCTGAAGGTAGGAGCTTTTCCTCAGACGACTTCAGACATTCAAGGACCCAACCACAATTTAAGGAGTGGGGCATTCTTCGTCTCTCGAAATGTACCACAATCTCTGAACAATAGAGATGACTCCACTCAGCCCAGCCAGTCGGAATTCGCCTTCTTAAGAGGATTCCAGCCGATTGCAATTGCAGTTAAACCGATCATTCCCACTATGAAAGTGGAAGAAACAACTGAAAATACACCAAAATCAGATTCCGAAGCGAACTCAGAACCTGTGAAGTTCAACATTAAGCAAGAAGAGCTTGATAAGAAATCGGAAGAACAAGAAGAGATTTCGAATAAATGCTGCGATATACAAGTCATCCCCGAGAAAGTTTCTTCATCAAAGAAGATTAAAAAAACGTAATCTAAGAATCCCTTCAAAATAATTATTCTTAAATTTCATAGAGAGAAGACTGTCAATACTTGTGGGCACCCAGAAAGAAAACATTACGCAAAAGGTCTCTGCAATAATTGCTACCACAAATTTGGCAGAATTGGAAAACCTGAACTCTGCGGTCACGATGTGATATATGCTAAAGGCCTATGTCAAAAATGTTACCTCATTAAATACAATCAGGTATTAGTTGATCCTTCAAATGTTTTATTGATTCATCAATTACCATTAGCAAAAGTCTCAATCTGCAAGAAGAAAGAAGCGAAGCAAAAACAGCCGCAAGTCCAAGAAGCAACATTAAATTGAAGAAAGTATTAGGGTTATCCCTAATCACGCGCACTATAAGCATTTTGTATCAATTATCTATTTCGAAACAGAAATTAAATTCAAAAGCTTTAAGGCAGTTTTGTACAATATCACTAATAATTTCCTTGGAAGAGTTGTATTCATGACATCATTTTCCCTCACTCAAAGTTTATTGTTGTCATTCCCTTTGCATTAATTGGCATTGTGGCTTGCAAGTTAATCTAAAGAATTTCGTTTGTTAAGAATTGCCATTCACAAATTATTTTGAAAATCCTACCACTTGATAATTTTCGTCCATTATCTTTGACCTAGAAGAAATGGAATTTATTACAATTGGCATTATTTCATGATTAGATAGTCTCCATTATTATGGTAATTGTGAAATGACTTAGTCAGAGCCAGTTGAAAACGGATTTCATCGTTTATAAGTATGATGCAGCATGGCTTCGTAAGGAAAAAAATAAGCACTAATAAATGAGTTTTTTGGGGAAAAAAGTTAGCTCACATTTGCTTCGAAGCTAATTTCATCTCGCAGTTGGTTCTCATGAATCAAGATATAATATCGAAAATTTCCTAGTTCAGGAACATCATCATTGATTGAATTCAGGTTTTTACTCTAAACATGTTTTACCAAATTATCAAATACTTCTGTAAACTTCAGCCCACTGTTGCATAATTTTGACATCTCCAACTTTTTTTTCTGTTTGATAGGTTTGAAAAATATTTACCCAGGAAGTCAAAACTTAAGCATTTAAAAATGCATCATAATCATAATATATAGTTCTTACTTTAGTAACTTGAGAAAAACTGCAAGAATTACTGAGCTCTAAATTTTTCAAGAAGAGAATGTAATTTCAATTGGCTGAGTACGCTATCGAAGTGAGACCATACTGATAAACTTTGTCCAACAAGATATTTCTCTTCGCGCTTTGTTCAATAAAAGGTAAGCTTTATTAGACAAGAAATTAGTAGTGGATTCCAAAACGATTCTCCTCATACTTCCCATATATTGGTAGCGTCGGGCAGTGACCTTTCACTCATACTTTTCCTTCGTAATATTGATTAGAAAAATCAAATCCAGAATTAACTCGATAATTGGCAATAAATAAAAAAAATAACAATTGGATCTTGCGGAAGTGATGGCTTCTAAAGAAAGAGACACTTATAAAGAGCATGGTTGGTCCGGAGTCTTAACTGACTTCATTTATAAGACCTATTTCAGCTATAACTTTCTCTACCAAACAGACGAGATTGCTGCTATCATTTGCAATCGACTTTATATTACTCCTCTTGTCCATCGTACTATTAAAGGACGATACAATATTGAGGAAAAAATGAAAGAGGAGCTGCTACATACCAACATGGAATCTTTCTTTCACAAACTAAGCACTTCTAACTACGATTTCGAAGAAGAACTTCAAAATCTCATTGATCCTATCAGAGAGATGACTCCTAAAGAAATCAAGAAAAAGGTTTCCCCGATCTTGCTTTAATAAAGTTTTTCGCTGCGGTTATTACCTTGCAAATACCTAGAAGAGAGATTTGCATTGTGTTTGATTTTTATGTTTTTAGTCCATAACATTGAGAACATCTATATCAGTCTCAGTCGATGTTTATAGAGAGCCAAAACTTATTCCTCTTTTAATATGAAGGCCTATCTCCTCAAAAAAATCTCCACAGATCCATTTGGTTTATATAAAGAAATTCGATCTATTCGGAAGCATTATACCTTTTAATATGGAGTTTGTCCTTGTTAGTCTGTTGATTGTATATAACGAGTTGTACAAGATACTAATGATCACAGCATTTTTGGATCCACCATTAAAAAAGTACATTGTTAGTGGAATAGATCTCTCTCTCTTTTCAAGAAAATGAAAATAGATAACGAGCATGGGGCAAAGCCAGCAAACATTACTTGGTAGCTGTGTATTAGATTCAACTCTCGAAGTTAATTATTTTTCTCTAATCTTGATTTCCATAGCAAATTTAGATTCCTGATATTGAATAAAATGATTGATAAAATAAAAAATTTTGAGGCTGAAGGGCCTCGAACCCTCGTCTTTCGGATTTGAAGTCCAATGCTCTGCCAATTGAGCTACAACCTCTATGCAATCTCTTCCCAGGACTGGATCTCCTTAATTACAAAATCGCACTCACAAAATTTGTTATTTTGTTCTTGTAGCTTGGAGTTTTGTAAAAAAAAAAACCATCCCAAATGAAAACTGACCAGATAATTCAGAAAATAATATGGATCTAACTGATTCAGAGCGAGAATTGTCTAGATGAGAAGAGGTTTTCAAGGTTATACGGCAGATGTCTCGGTTTTTCTCTTCTCAAAACAGGAGAAATGTGTCATTCAAGATATAATAATATATAGTTTCTCAGATTTTGGATTGTTGCTGAATCTTACCGAAGGCCTTCAACTAAACAAAACAAAAAAGCACTTGTTAATTACCCATAGTTTGAATCAAACTATAGGTAAAAATCTCATTGCCAGACTATTTCAAAGAAGCCATCTTCATTCGAATGATTTCTGAGAACAAGTACCTCAGTTCAAATGATATGATGTCATTTAAATACGGTTTGTGTATCAGATTCAAACCTATCCAAGGCAGGGTGTTGACCACACCAGAATTTACTATATCTTGAAATGCAGCGAATAAATGACTATCATCAGCAGCAACGATTTAATTTTATTTTAATCATCAATCTTTTCTTTTTCAAGAAATAGAGAAAAGTACTCAATCGACTATGGAATCTGTTGACTCAGGATGCGTTTCTCACCAAGGAGAACGGCTAGCATGGTGTACTTTCAAATCAAACATCATTCGTGTCCAGAATATCTACTTGAGCAGCGAGTATTCCATATTTAATGGTGCACAACTCGGAGAAAATCAAGAAGGTAGTAGTATTTCTTACATATGTTAATTCGAAGAAATAGGACTTGCAAATATTTATGCATTCCCAGATTCGAATCTGTTACTTTCTAGCATTCAAGGTTTTAAGGGGGATGGAAAACCAGCTCTATCAAATTTCGATATCTTCGATTTGTCCAAACTCTCTCCTCGAACTTTATTCTCATTTAAAGAAATAAACACCAGCGATGGTTAGTGTTGAGTTCATAACTTCTCTTATTTTTTTTCATCAATACTTTTTGATGACATTTGACTCTATCCCCAAGAAATGTCCTCAAATAATCTGATTAATTGGAAGACCTGACCTTGGCCTTGAACCAATGCTCCTATATTCTCTCTTGTTATTGGTTTTTCGTGTTTTTTTACATCTCATTTTTTTACGTTTATCCCTCACCAAATACAATACAGATCTTATCTCCACGAGCGAGATCGCCTACAATGTTAAAAGGGGAATACTTGCAATGTTTCCAAGGCATAGATCTATCATGCATCATCTATTCCATGTCAGCTGTGACACCAACGGTCCAGATATTTCTTTGATAAGGACCTCTAAATGGCATCCTCAGCTAACAAGTAATCATGGTGTCCTCGCTAATTATGGATCATACCTACCTTCCTTCATAATTGGTCTTTCCTTCCTCTAATAAAATTATTACTTAGGTCTCATATCAGGATTTGATATTGATCCTCAGGGTAGACTAATAGCCACAATCACTATAGAGGATGAAATACTAGTTCCACAATAGATTCCAATGATTATTCTTCTCACTCAAAGCTGAGTCCCCAAAGAAAATTCAGTAATCTGTTAATTGGCTTTTCAAGAGAATTGCTAAACCTATAAATTTAGGAGGAGTTAAATTGGATATGACAAACAGATGCAAATGGAGTCCGGGCAGTTCTGATTCATTGCTCTATGTCACCTATAAGAAGGACCAATTGAATTTGTTTGATGTGGAAAAAAAGGTGCTCATCTTCACTGATCAGACAATCAATACAAAATGCAAAAGTATCAGACTCTTTATCCATGAACTGCACGATTTTGGTTGCATCCTCCAAACCTCCAAAGTCTTAAATACTGTGGAGGAGAGAGGAGATAATATTCCGATTTTTTTAATTTAGTTTTTTTTCCCCCTTTTCTCATGTTACTATCATTCAATATGATTTTGGCAGGTATTTATTCCATTGATGTCTGCCCAAACAATTACAATCTCCTTGCATATTCTACGGGCAAAGATGCCGTAATGATTTTCGATCGGCGCAAAGGGATGGTCGTCAAAGAGTTTGAAAAAATACATACAGGTACGCTTGAGAAAAATATTTTTCAGATGCTTTTGTTTTTTATTCACTTTGGCCAACCTAATTTTTTTCTTCAAATATTCAAAGATATTATAAAATGTGTGAGATGGAATTCGAAAGGTGATAAATTCGGAACAGCCTCTTATGATTATACAGCAAAGGCTATTGACTTCGGATCGGGCAAAATTGTCTTTTCTGAAGTAACACCTGATTCAAGTAATTATATCTATTAAAATTTCCTACAATAACAGTACGAATTAGATTTTGTATACTCTACTTGCTTTCTCTAATACTACGATGATGATGACAATATGGGCCAACTAGGTGACTGATATTTCACTCAATTAATTCGTCAAAAAATATATTCCAGTGAGATAGCTTCTCTATATTGTACATATGCTCGGAAATTTCAAATTGCATTTCTTAGTCCTTTCCTCTTAATCAAAGAACTTGGAAAATGCTTTTGTAAAATGAAATTATTTCTTTGTGAGTCTCCTCCAATTATTTCAAAATTCATTCTCATGTTTTTTTCCTATTTTTCAGAATATTATCTGGCTGCTTAATCAAATCAAATAGCATTTATTGTTGAAAATGTTGTTGTAGAGTAAAACTAGGGATTAAAAGGCTCATTCACGACAGCACCTTCCTCTTATTTATTCAACTAAAGAGGATACTTTATTTGCAATTCGAGAGAAGACATTGTGAATTGGTATTGTTTTCAAATCGGCTGTTTATTTCTACACCTTGAATGCCTAGACGTAAAACACGATAGAGACACAAAATTACTATCTATATGTGTATGTATGTATATTTTCCCTTTTTTTGCCTCTCAAAGCTATGGCATTTTTTAATCAAGGTGTGTTGGTATTGCGAAATGCATTCGGAATTATCGGCGAAGAGCTGTGAGCAAGAAAGTAACGACGCTCAAAGCTGAGATACCGGAATATAAGCTCGCGGTCTTTTGGTGGTAGGAAGGAGTGACGTCTGGTCTGACGAAAGTGTCTTTTGTGGCAGGAACTGGATAGAGGTTTTCACTTTCCTCATCGTATTGTGGGACGACTCTTTCGATGTAGGCGTCTGAAGCGGCATCGGTGTTATGGAATCTGAAGAATCTTGCCAAATATGGAAGATCAATGTATTGGAATACGGCGTGCTTTTCGAAATTGACTCTTCTGTTCAAGTAGTCTTGATGCTCACCTTTTCTAACAATGCCAACAACTTCGGTAAGAGGGAACACCTCATCTTCAATCAAGTTGTTAGGGTTATTGACCAATCCTATGAATTAAAGGAATCTTAGGCCAGTTGTTGAAAGATATTACCTGTGAATCGATCTTTCTCAATGAGAGCGCCTTCTTCGGGGGCGTCCTAGGATTTTCAAGTTCATGAAAGGGGAAAAAATTGAAAGTTACAAGAAGAGGAAGAGGCTCGCTGCTAAGCTCAATGTCATCCTTATTTTCTGCTGGAACCCAGCCAAGGTTGACCATGAGGCCTGATTCTAGTGGCCTATTAACGTCCGAAGGCTTGAAGAATTTCGGATATTTTTGATATGAAGTGATGAATGGAGCCATGACGAGATATCCTTTCTTTCCCTCTCTTTCTCTGGCGATAAAAAATCTCTCCTCCCTAAAGTAGCCTGTAATTTTGACCAGCTTGTACTCCCACTCCTCCTCGAGGTTGTTATTTCTATACCAAGGGTACACTGCCGCGTCTGGACCTTCCAATTCAACAGGTTTGAACTTCTCAATCTCACCTCTCACCTGATTGAATTTTGAGGAGAGTTTTGAGTATTTTCTGCCTTCCCAGAGGGACATGTAGCCGAATCCCACAGAGCAGGCAGCAGCGAGAACTGCCAAAGCTTTTCTTTCTGCGCTCATACTACTTTTATCTTTTTTAAGTTCTTACAACTAATTAATTGAATTAGCCTGTAGAGTGAGAATTATAAATTTTTCCTGAAGAAAGAAAATTCAAAACTTTGATGCTGGAATGCTGTTTACCTCAGACCTTAAGGAATGAAGGGATTAATGAGCATCAGCAATGTCTTCATAGCCAAAGTAAAAGTCATTTGAGTATTTATGCTCTGATAGTGAGTCTGATTAAAGTTAAAAAGTATTGCTATAGGTTCTGTGTTATTTCCTCACATTATGGTTCGTTTGAATCTAAGTTTTTAAAGACAAATGACTTACATCGTTGATGGAAATACATAATTTTAATTGATGCTGATTATCAGCTTCGCCATATCCGAAAAGTAAGCATATGGTCTGTCTCATCACTCCTGATCTCATTTATACCTACAAAGCATAACCACTTGCAGAAAATATAGAAAATATGTTGTGAAAAAAGAAAACTGTTTAGATTTTCGTTAAGGAATTATACTTGATCAATTTTGATGAAATTAATTTGAAGAATCTTTGTTCATTCGAGTTTAGAAATGCATTGTTAGATTTGAAATAAGATTTTCAAAAAGAACTTTGAAAATGTATAATTGAGCTCGACGGAGGGAACAAGATGCAATATTGGAATTAAAGCCAATTCATCCTTTTTCATGATGCCATTTCGAAAATTTAAAAGAAAAAAGAAACTCGAAAGAAAATAACAACGAAAAAGGGAAGCAGAGCAAATAAGTCATCTCTACTTCTCAAAAGGCAGCTGAGAAATCGCTAAAATTTCCTGTGTATCTATGTTTCTTGAAAAATTGTTCAATATCTCAACAGCTTAAATCCAATTTCCCTCGAAGTGAGTTTTCCTAAATGTAGTCTCGTTTCAATTGATCGATTAAAAATCGAATCAAATTTGTAACGCACTCTTTGTAACTCACTCCGAATAATTGGAAGGTAAAACCAAAACCTCATTCAGCTACATGATTACAGCTTCATAATTACGCAACCGATCTGATCTAAAGATAATATCTTAATATTGGAGATAATAAATTCTTCCCTCTTCACTCCCTTAATCGATAATTGCGTTTAAAGAAAAGACGTATTTCACAGAAGGTGAATTAATAGAGCTTGAGATTTGAGACTCGGAATTTGGTAATGAGCGTTTATTAAGTCGAATAAAGCTCGTTTAATTTTAATAGTATCACATCCTGATCTCTGATCGTTGCCAACAAATTCATGATAAGAAGTGATCCGCCTTCTCACCAACAGAAGTATGACGGAAATGCGCCTCAATATGTGAACAATCTCACCAAATCACTGGTAAATCAGAAGAGAGATATAACCTATAGCACTCTGAGATCATCTGATATCCAACAGTACCAAAAGCAACCTCACCAACGCTCAAGCTCTTCATATATGACACCTCAGAGGCAACCACATGACTACCACAGACGCATTAATTCAAATGTCGATGCTGCTGTCTCTTCTAACAAAAAATTAAGACTTGACATATACCCTTCAAGTCCCGAGCACTTTAAAGTGATTAATACAGAGGAAGTTACTGAGCTTTCCTCAATCGAAGACTCTTACAACATTCAAGTAAATATCATCAGGGATGAGTCAAAAGTGGTCGCAAAAGAAAGGTTTGATAATTGTGAATGCGAGAAAAAAGAACTGCAAGAAAAAATAACAGCTGCACAAGCAAGGCTTGAGCAATCAGAAAGTACGATTAATAGCTATCGGAATGAAGTGAGTAGATTGAAAAGCGACCTAGCAAAACGAGACGCAATGATTGTTGATTTGAGAAGTAAAACAGATACTTTCAGAGGGAGGGGAGCCCAGTTGACAGATTCGACTTTGATTGAGAGAAAAGGAATGGTTTTTCATGAACACTATGACCGAAGAGTCTCAGATTCAGAGAGGTCAAAGCAAACGCTCGATTCAAGTCGGACTAGTAGTCAATCAACCTTTCAAAATCATCAGAATCCAATTCCTCGACAAATGAGCCCGACAGCTCCAGCCCGGATGTTCCAAGGACAAGGAGAAGGACATAGAACTTTGACTAAAGAAAATCAGTACGGGGTTAGCTACATGACAGAGCAACAATTTTCTAAAGATATGGCTTTATTAAGAGCTGAGCGAGACAACTATAAATGCGAAGTCGATCGTCTCAAAGCAGAACTGGAGAATTATAAGCATAGATACGGCCCTCTCGCAGACATAATAACTTCCTTCAAAACTGATTATGAAAGCAGGCAATTCAAGCTATTGGATGAAGTTGCTTCTGGATTAAAGAATATTGGGATCTCTCCAGCTCGTTCCATTAGCGGAAAGGCACTCGATTATCCTTTCAGCCGGGAAAATCTAGAGTTCAACAATGCGTACTCTCAAAAAAGTCCTCTCGATGAAGCAATGCCTTCATTTTCCTACCAGAAGACTTCAGGCGCCGAAGCCGCGGTTGCTGAAGGTCGCAGCCAATATGATACGACCAATAACATTGTGAGCTATCACACTCATAGCGACTCAAGAGACGTCAATCTAAGATCTAAAACAACCTCATTTGCAGCAAGAGGGAAATTTTCTGGACATGATGCCTCAGGACTGTTTAATCAAGACCAAGGAATTTCAGATACCGATGATTTCTCAATGAGCCAAATCATTTATCAACAACCAAATTACACTCATATGACTAGTACCGCAGGGGTTGGCACTAGCACAAGCGAGAAGGAAGCAAGCAAAACTAATTATAAAAACCATAGAACAATTAATCCTTCTCTAAGCATGAGCAGCCTTCCTCTGAACAGCAGAGAGTCTTTGTTGCAAGAAGTAGGTCAAGGAATTACTTCAAGAAGTCCAGAAAGTTTAAGAAGAAACTATAATGGAGATAACAATGTTCAGCATACTACTTCGGGAGCATCTACAAAAAATTCTTCAATGAAAAAAATTTACTACTGTTTGACTGAAAGAAATAACTCAGAAGATCATTATAATCAAGTGTCAGGCTTAGACCAACAGCATTTAATCGGCCCTAACGTTCAGCATAGTAGTCCACACCTTCGGATGCCTCAATCTCCAGTGGGTGAACAAAATCTGCTGTTACCAAAAGATTCCTTTTTGCCGGGACACTATCAGCAAGTTATCTCTTGGCCAATGCAGGAGGGTCAAGAAGCCAATATTGTTAGTACAGAGGCACACCTGAGCACTGATGTTAGACGATTGAAAGAAGGAGTTGAAAATCTCTTGAAAAGATATCAAGATGAAGTTTACTCAAATTCTGAATTACAAGAACAAACGTCTGCTGGTTCTTTCATTTATGCGCCCGGTCAGATGAATTCTTTTTTCACAAATCAAAGCGCACTCATTGGCGCAGCCACTAAGAGAGGGATCTACGAAAATTTGAATAGAGCAAGCCAGATTCATCATCAAACAGGCATCTCTGCAGGTAGTCTCGCTGGACAGCAATCGTATAATGAAAACCCACTGAAATATGAAAGCCAGAACAAAAATGGATCAAGCGATAGAACTTTGGGTCACCAGAATGTTATTCCAGGACACTATTTAGGGGATACTGCAGACTCTCAATCTCGATGGAACTCTGCTGATTCTCAGTTTGAAAATGGGAGCAGCTTTTTTGGAAAAGGAAAACAACAAGATGAGCTTCTCAGTGGCAGTGTAAGTCAAACTCTTTACAGTAATTCTTATCAATCTATGCCTGCAATGAGAGGAACAAAAGAGAGTGGCCTTGGCAACTTAAGCAATAGAAACATCATGCCGTCAAGTTCTGATGGACAAAATCAGAATATTAAGCTAAATTTAGGATCTGCAAATTCAGTCGGATCAGGTGTCTTCAACAAGGATGAACTGACATCGAATATTCCAGGAATCGATTTCTCACAGAATTCACCAGTCGAGTTCAATGAAAATGGAACTTCTTACAATCTCAACCATATTAGAAAATTGGCGAGCCCTTTAATTCAGCAAAACTTCAGTGAGAAAACTTTAAATCGAGAAGGTGAAGGGAGCAAAGAAAGCTTTAGAGTGTCTGGAGAGCAAGAGACTTTCGCTCAACAGACGCTCCCTCTTGAGCAGAACACAAGCAGCTGGGCTCAATCTCCATCAACAGAAAAAGAAATTCGAACCTCTTTAGCATCAAACATCATTGGAGACATGTCCAGCAAAATCACTCACAGCAACACTACGCTTAATCCTAAAGCTCTCAGTCAAAATCAAGATGGCTCAAGCGCGAAAAAAAATGATATGAGCTTCCTTCAACAACCCCAAACTCGAGAAAAGGAAGTTCTAATCAAAAACGTTAACAATCAAAACGGATCAATCGATAGTACTCATCAACTCGATATAAAATGTATCCATGAATTCTATTGCGAACCACATCAATGTGTCGCATGCAAGCTCTGTGTTATTATGTTTGAAGAAAAAATTAAAGCGAAAGAAGATATCATCGCTCAAATGGAAGCTAAAGAAAAAGAACTGCGCACTAAATTTGAAAACCTCCAGCGGGAATTGATCAAAATAATGCGAGAGCGAGCAAAGGCGGTTCGTAAATTAGAGGAAGAAGGTTCTAAAGTGAAGAAATTAGTTCAAAATATCGAGGAGTCAGCTAATGCAAAAAGAATTCTTGAACTAGAAGCTGAGCTGGATAGTGTCAAAGGCCAACTTGAAGAACTCAAGTATTTCTTCTATCCAAGTCGCATCCATGAAGGTGATGGTGAAGATGATATCACCTATTTAGACGCAACAACACGCCACACTGACAGTCCCAGGTCATTTTCAGATGCTGCTGATAGATTTGTGCCCGTCAAAACAATTGAGTCCGAAAACGAGTCCACGAGTCGATCTGGATTGCAAGAGGATACCCCTATTCAAGAGGAAGAACAGGTTCTTGAAATGAGAAAAGCTAAGAAAACTACCAAAAGCACTCTCAAGAAAACATCTGCATTCAAAGAAGAAAAGCAAGAAGAGAAAGAGGGCTCGGCAGGGCTGGCTAGTGTAAATAAACTTGTAAAGAACGTGGTAATTAAAGAAGATCCTGGCCTGGAAAGAGATCGAAACAGTTCGATATTCAAGACCGGAAGTGAAACTGAAGATAAGAAAAAAGGAAGCAAAACACCCCAACAGAAGCAAGCTCTTCAGCTCGAGTTATCTCCTGAAAAAATTATCCGAGTTGAAGACGAAAGAATAAAGGCTATTAAAGCTCGAGTTCAGAAAACTATCCAAAAACTGAGAGACCAAGGGCTTAAGACATGTGGTCTCATAGTTGGAATCGATTGTACTGCTTCAAATATTTTTACAGGAAGACGTTCTTTTGGAGGCCGGCATTTGCACGACCTTTCCAATCGTACTCTCAACTTCTATGAGCAAGTGTTGAGTATTCTGGGTAGCATTGTCAACGAATTTACTCGAGATGGAAAATTCCCTGTTTACTTTTTTGGAGACAACAAATCCCGCGATAGAGCTGTGCGGCCATTGTATTCGTCAAGACATGGCAGTGATGAGTGCCATGGCATCGAGCATGCTCTAGCAGAGTACAGAAGAAAAATAACAAAAGTTGGTTTGTCTGGCCCAACATCATTTCGCCCACTGATTGATAAGACAATTGAGATTTGCAAGCAGAAGAACGATTTCCACTTGCTCATTATCATTGGAGACGGCGCTATGAGTGATATGGAAGATACTGTTAGAGCCATCGTGGAGGCTTCGAATTATCCGATTGCAATTGTGATGGTAGGAGTTGGAGACGGAGATTACAAGCAATATCCATCAGATCCTTGGCGAGGCATGAAGAACTTGGACGACATGATCCCTCAGAGAAGGTTTGATAACTTTAACTTCATTCAGTACGAAAAAAATATGCTTCCAGAGGAATTTGCTGAACAAGCCCTGGAAGAGCTTTCAGACGCCTATAAATTCTGTGTTGAGAATAAAATGATGGAACCGACAACAGTAAAACACGCTGGCGATGTACCTCCAGATAGTTTGCTGTTACGGTTCAATAAACAATTAGAAGCAGAAGATAGTAGCTTCGCTGAAAGTCCAGTGCATAAGATTCCTTTAAACCTCAGCGAAAAGCTTCGTCCATTTGAGATTGATTCGAATGATTCTCACTCTCCATCGAAATGTAGATCCTCGGGCAGCCCTTCTAAATTTAAAGAAAAGCAAGAACCTTGTCTAATCCCCTCGAAGAAGGAGGAAGCAAGCAAGGAACCAGGACTCGATGAATTTAAGAAAATTGAATCTGTGGGATCGGAAGAAAAAGCCGATGAACAAGTCCATGAGCGCACCTCTCAGAAAAAAGAAACTAAGAAAATTTCTAAGAAAGTAGTTAAAAAAGTGGTCAAGGAACCTCAGTCGACTGAGAGTGATATTTCAAGTTCAGAAAAAAACCCAGAGGCCCAAGATTCGAAGAAAAAGGTGACTCAGAGCGATTTAAAAGCAAAACTAGTAGAAGGATCAACCGCTGAATTTAAAGAGATTGGGGAACAACTCAGGAGCGATTTGAAAGAAGAAGAAAAATCAAGTCCATCAAAAAAAGAAGCTGTGTCTCCAACTAAAGTCGCTAAAAAGGTTGTAGCAAAAAAGAAAGTTAACGAGCCTGCTCCAATTACATCAGAAGGATCTGATGAGCAAAAAAATCAAGATTTAAAGCCGATACTTCAAGACGAAAGTCCTAAGAAGAAGGTTGTCAAGAAAGTAATGAAGAAAACGCAATAGTTTGAATGTGTTACCCTCAAATTAAATCAGCTTTTCCCTTTCCTACTCTATATTTATGAAACAAGTAATTAATTGGTGGGATTGACTAGCTCACTTCAATTTATATATATATAAAAAAGGATCAGCTTATTGATATTCTACAAATTATTTCTACTAAAATGATTCAATTGCCTTCTAAATGTGGTTTGCTCAAGGCAGCTCTACTTAACAACATATTATGGGCCTACTACGGAAAATAGTCCCGAGATAATCAAGTAGTCATGATGTTAAGTCTATTTTCTCTTCCCCAAGAACCAGATAAATGAAGGCCTTCTCTCTCAAAATCTGATTTTCTGATAAAGATTTGAAAAGAATCAAATTTATCGTAAGAGGCATGTAATTGTGTTTAACTTTTATCTGTTTTATTTGGGACACGAACGTTGAAAAAATTAAACATAGCTCAGTTGAAGGTATTATTATTATCAAGGTACATAAACTCAACTAGTTAACAGATGAACTACGCGCCCAACGACAGCTTTGGAGCAAGCACAATGCATGGAATAAATAGCAATCCTGCAGATACATATCAAATTATAGACAAATTAGGCAAGGGGACTTACGGCATGGTGTTTAAAGCTATCAACAAGATTACCGATCAACTTGTCGCTATCAAAATCCTTCAAATCGAGGATGAAGAAGAGAAAGAAGCCTTTATCAATCAATTTGAATTCCTACGGAATCTGGACCATCCTTGTATCGTTAAAATATTAGACATTTATTTCAAAGCCAATGAACTCTGGATCGTAAGTGAATATTGTCAGCTTGGTTCGGTGGCTGACATCATTGACATTACCCAAGCTCCCTTTACAGAGCCAGAGATAGCCTATATTGTTTATAAAGTACTCGTCGCTCTCGAATTCATTCATACTCAGAATTATACTCACCGGGATTTAAAACTGTCGAATATCCTCGTAAGCAATTATGGAAACGTCAAGCTCGCAGATCTTGAAATTAAAGCAATTAAGAGGAGGAATGATTCAAGCTTGCTGAAAACAAACTCAAAAAAGCTATATCCCTATAAGATCGATATCTGGGAATTGGGCGTATGTATTTTGGGAATGGCTGAAAGATCCATCCCAAAAAGCTCACATTATCACGAATATTTTGCTCTAGAGAAGCGGCCTATTCTCGAATTTTCGGAGCCTGGAAAATTTTCTGAAACGCTGAAAGGATTTTTATCTCAATGTTTAAACTGTGATCCTAACAAATGTGCAAAAGCCTCAGAATTGAAGATGCACCCTTTCATCCTGAAATATAAGCCGAGCTTTGACAGCATCCGGCTGCAATTTTATGATGAAAAAATTGCCCCAGTAACAGATGCACGAAGAAGACAAGTGTTGAGAGCTTCCGTCTCAAAGGTGAAAGAACCCAGTAATGTGTTAAATGATTTGACCGATAAGATTAACACCTCCTCTGAGTCAAGCAATATTAAATTAAAAGGAATCGCATTCAACGATTTTCAGGCTCTCATCGAGAAGTCTGGTGACTCTTTTGAGCTAAATTTAGCAATCTGCTCAAAGTCGCAAACTCCTCATGGTGGGTCCAGGCATTTCGGCAAGCCTCGTAAGAATAGTTTTTCAGGGACGAATAATATTTCAAGGGAAATTATTGGGGGAGGAGGTGGACCTTTCACTCGCGAGAGTTTTGGTAGCGTTGTCAAAGTCTCCTCTTTTTTAGAACAGAACAACACTTCCAATGTCAATCTCTCGATCAGTTCTAATATGGGCATTGGTCAGGTTTCTCGAGAGAGCATGCAGAAGCATATTCAGGAAAACCCCTTTTTTCTAGTAAATTACAAGAAGGTTAGTCCAGTGCCAACTTTCGAGGGGGAAGAAGCGGTAAATACGAATCCAAACAAATCATTCTCTTCGATTAAATCAGAAAAGACTCCGGAATTGAAGAGCCGATTGAAACTTGACTTGACAAGATTGCCGATATCATTAGAATCCCACAAAACATCCAACAAAGACATTCCGAAAAATTATCAGAATATAAAAGCAGGAAATTTTGTTGTCGGAAAGATAAAACCACCAAGCAATAAAGACATAAATTTTCACAATACATCTGAATCTGAGATATCTCCCATTTCAGCTGGAGGTGGACGGGCAACCCCACAGAAACCGTCCAGAAGGATCCCATCTATGCAGCCGTTGATTCCTCATAAAATTAGCAATAGACAGCTGACTCCAAGGAAACCTAGCGAGGTAATTGAAGACGAGATTGGAGAGAACGAGATGGATGTGAGTCATAATGTCGAGTTTGAGGAACCTGAAAAGGAGGATCGAAAAGCAGAACTTTCAGCCAGGAAGAAGACGCCGGTCTTCAAAGCGTTCGAGAGTATAGAAAAATCACGATATTCTTTTGAGAACATTCACTCAACTCCAAATGTAAAGCCTTTGAATAAGCAATTAAGCGATTCTGCCAAACCCACAATCGAGTCAAACTTCATGTCGAACACGCGATACTCAGTTCCAGAAATCGACAAGGGGAACTGTGAAATCCACCCTAAAGCGAGTATGCTAAACCAGACGTTTAATCCGCAGCAAAAAACAATGCCGAATACTACTCACAATACACACTCGATGAGTCCGATGCGAAAACTGCAATATGATTATATTGGGGAGGAAGCAAAATTTACTTCGCCTTGGACTGCAGATGTTGAGTCTACCCAGAGAACGGGAGTGACTTTTGGATCGCTGCGCTATCCCGAAGAGTCGACTTTTAAATACAGTCAAAAGTTTTGAGAGTGTGCGCAGTCATCGAAGAAAAATTATCCTTAGTTAATGTTATAAATTGTAAAAAGGCATCTTATTGAATGTCCAAGCAATTTTGTTGTTGGAAAGAACAATTTTGCGAACCTGTTAATAAGATTATCATTTTTAATTATTACATAGCTTTTTCCGCTGTATTTGTTTTGCAATTTAATAATTAGTCACATCAAACCAAGCCATTCTCAAGACCAAATAGTTTGCCTTCATACTCAAAATTCTCTCTTCTATATATATATGCATTAAAAACTGAAAGGCTCAAGACAAAACCTCAATAATTGGATTGTGAATGAAGAGAAGAGTCTAAGTTTAATAGTTTGGAAACCAGTTTGAATCTTTGTGGTAGTTTTAGCATTCCTCCTCATCTCTTGAAAATTTCTCACGTCACTTGGATTTAAAAAATTCTGTTAATTCATTTCGGGTTTTTCAATTAACTCAATTAGATAAGAGGAAAAAAAAAGCTCTGTAATTATAATTTAAATTTTGAAATAATCGCATTATTTGAATCCTATTGTGAAAAAATATTAGAGTTATTCTTAATAGAAGGCTTGGAGTCTTACGGTGTTTCCCAAAAAAGTCAACAATTGTAATAATAATAACCAACTTGGAGTACTGGTATTCTTGAATGTGAAGGCTTTGAATAATATTTGGTAATAAGCATAGTTTGTCTTGATTGATAAATCTATTGAAGGTAATTCAATGATTATTTCTTGTAATCAGGTAATGTGATCTCTGGACTATCGACACAATGTGCAATAACCTTTGAATATTAACGATCTTTTCACACCAGTGTGAAAACTTGGCACTGAGTAATGCTTCAAAGAGTTCTACTTCAACCAATTCATTCTGTACAGATTGATGTTCCTGAAAATGTTTTTTCATTAACTCTTTCTCTTTAACATAAAATTTGTTTTAGCAAAAGGCTTCTATTTCTATAATGTTTAAATACTTACGCCTAACATCCAGAAGTCTTGCAGTGAAAAATAGGAGCTAACAGTAATTAATTGATCACAGTTCCCTGAGGGCGCGATTCAGTAGATCGAAGTATTTAGTTATTGTCAATTGTATGCAAATGCAAAGTAGATGAAGCATGCTAACAGTCAGTGTTATTTAAGTCACATTTATTCTGATGTTATTGGAGCTACTTGGTGGTGAGAGACTTCGAAATCAATATGCAAGCGTTGGCTTTAAGTACTGAAAGATCGAATCGATTAAATAGAGATTCATGTATCGACTGAACTTGCAATCAGATTCCAACATTGCATTAATGTATCTGTTGCTCAGTATTTATCACAATTTTAATGAGCCCTTATTTCTGAATTATTTGAGAGGTCTATTTTAAGTTCACATACTCTGAAGGTATACAGCATTTGGTGGCTAAGATAAAACCTGTCTTCTGCTAACAAATGTTAATCAACAAATTTTCTCTATGATAGGAACCCCTCGAATGCGATCCCCTGCTTAAATTCAGGAGAGTGGGAAAAAATTATCAATTTCACACGTGTAGAAGCAACAAAAAAGTCCAACAACTGCTTTCTAATAAACTGCTGAATGAAGCTAGTGCCAAATATACGAATATACATGCTGCTCATGACTCAGATAAATAAAATCAATTTTTATTCTATCTGATCATAAAGATTTCTTATATATACACTTTAAATAAATTCCGATTGACTCCTCAGTTCAAGCATAAGCCAGCATCAATCGTTCAGCAATATAGTTATATGGGACAGTCTAATTCCAAAAAAAGCTAAGAAGCTGCCGAGCACCACTCAAAAGGCACCCCCACAACAGAATGTGATGTACCAACCACCACTGAATAGAATACAATTTGACAAGAAGTACATTGGCACTCCGAATACTTCAGTGAAACAGCCATCTCTGCAACCTTATCAGTCACACCAAAATGAGTTTTTTCCATCAGGTCAAGCAAATCCATTGAAACAATATGTTAAAGACGATGTTATGAATCAGCTGCGGAATGTGAAGGTTGATGATAAATTAAAGGCACATATCAAGCAAAATAAAGCTGGAAATTTTGTGTTTAATGAAGCAAACACTTATTTCTTCAGACTCGGAGGCTGTCAGGTGTACTCGGATACTCCTTATTATCTGATATCAACTAATGAGAAAGACGGTCTTTGGGCTCCCATTGATGATCCTGCGAGACCAGTTATACGTAATGTAAAAATGCCAACCTATGTCATTGAAATTATCCAATCATCAAGCAAGCAGTACCTTGATCATGCTGGCTGCTTCATCACGTCCGGTCATAAATGGGGTTTCTTGCTTTATCTAGATTCATTAGATACTTTCTATCAAGGAGGGCTGTCAGATCTTTGGAAACACCTCTTATCGACTAGATTTATGCAGGAGCTGCTGGGAAAATTTGCTTATTTTATGAAGGACGAGAAAGACGCCGAACCCGAGTATGATAAGACACTCCTTTCGACAATAGATGATCAGCCTATAAAACCAGAGTTTGTACCGTTTTATGACAGACTCTTTTTGCATCAAACCCAAGAAATTGGATGGATGTTTAATTTAGAACTCAATCCACGTATTAAAGTCGTTCATACTATTTCGTTCGTTCCGTTCTTTGATACGGGATTTTATATCAATCCCACAAATCCAGGCGTTCTGCTAACAGAGAATCAGCTACCGGCAGAGAAAATCTATCTACCGGGAGGCTTGCTCTCGAGCAAAGTTGGAAGCGGAAAAACTATTTCTATTATTGGACTGATAACCATCGGAAATCAGCTAAAACAACTAAAAGGCAAAAAAAAAAATTTCTTCTTCTCAAGAGAAGAAGTTAAAGAGTCCAAAGAGAAAAATTCTCACAAAGGTGTTGGAGACACTTATGATGCTACCAAACAAGCCTTCAATTCATTGTCTTCTTACTTGGAAGTTCCTAATATTGATGGACCATCTCTGGTTATTGTCACCAAGAATATACTTCATCAATGGTTCGAAGAACTGAAACAATTTGCACCAGACTTGGATGTGCATTTAGTTTCCGATGTGACGGATTTCGAAAAGCTCAAGTTTAGCAAGAGCCAAATCTCTCATGACGTGGTATTAACAGATCGCGAGACTTTTAGTGCAAAAGCCTCTCACCCCAGCCTAAATGCAGTGGTCTGGAGGAGGATTGTCCTCGATGAGTTTCATGAACTAACCGTTGAACTTGCTAAAGCCCAGAAACAGGCGAACAAAAGCAACTGGATTTTTAAATTCTTGACCAATCTCCTGAGACTCCGGACTGATTTTACTTGGGGCATCACTGGAACTCCTGAAAACTTGAATTTTCACTCTGGAATTGATACACTATTCAAATTCCTGAGATATGACGAAAAATATTTGCAAATTAATGTACTCAGCGCGATTAAGAGCACCTTTGTGAAAAACTGCATACGCCAGAACGTCAACACAGTGGACTTACCTCCTTTGAGGAAGTCTACCATCAGTGTAGAATTTGGACAGATGCAACAGCTTCTTTACAAAGGAAAGCTGCACAGTACCCATGGAGAGGCAGCAGCCTATGAGCTATGCTCGTGTTTGCTTCCAGAATGGAGATTACTTAATGATTATGAAAGAGATCAATACAGCGCAGCTATCAAGAAAGTACATGAGAAACATCAAAAAGACCTCCAAGAGATACAGCAACTCGCTGCATCGAACCCAAAGGATCAAATTCTTCAAATTAGACTGAAGAACCTCAGTTCCGAAGAAAATTTCTACAGTGAAATGATCAAAGTATTAAGCCAAGAAATTTTTGAATGCCCGCTCTGTTTTGAAAACGTTGAAAAAGACCAGGTTGTTGTTACAGACTGTCTGCATATCGTTTGTGTCACATGCTGGAACGAACTATTTAAGAAACTGATGATGTCAAATTGTCCGATGTGTAAGCAATTAATCAGCGACAAGACAGTTATAATTCATCCGAGATATGGAAAAAATAATGAAAGCAAACTCGAAAAACTTATTCAAGAAATATTTTATGTGCCAGAGGACGAAAAAATAATCCTTTTCACACAATTTACGATCCTGGTCGATAGGCTTTGCGACATCTTTAGTCAAGTCGGTATTGAATACATCGTTCTGAAAGGAGTTGCGAGTGAAATCAACTTGCGACTGAATATTTTCAAGAAGGTGCCTCATATCAAGGTACTACTGATGAGTATTGAACAATCTGCTAGTGGAATAAATGTTACGGAAGCAAACCATGTGTTCTTTGCTCACCCAATCTTCGGAGTAGGCTCTGAAAAGGCCAAAATCACTTATATGCAATGCATTGGACGAGTTAATAGAATTGGACAGGGCAAACCTGTTCATGCAAAACTTTTCCTGACTGCAAACAGCCTCGAAGAAGAGTTAGCTCCAACTTTTTTGAAGGATTCAGCTCAATCAAATTTAAAGGCAGGCTAGTAGAGGAAACACAAATCATAACAAACTAAAGAGAAAAAAGATAGGAATTTTGTTTCATAAAGTTATGGCATTATAAATAGTATTAAAGTTTCTAATGCAAATCGATAGGAAAGCTCTGAGTGTCATTTTATGTCTCCATAAATACCTCATAATCTTTTGTTGTTAGCGTAAATAATAGCCTTAGGAAGAAAAATTACGAAAAAAACATGTGGATCTACACTCAAAGGAAGGAAATGAAAAAAGATTGAATGGTATTGAGTCAGATAAAGACCTCGAGTGTTGCCTCTCTTCCCTAATTTGTGCTGATGATAGTCAACTCAAAATGATTTGTACTATTTTCAAGTCGATTTTTACCTTACTCTCAGATTATGAATCCCTATTCGGAATGGAAATATAGAGATATATGTGTTGTGTTCTGACTCGGGAATACTTTTACGAAATCAATCAAGTAAATATATGTATGTCTATTTCTCTCATCTTTTAGAGCTTTCTTTTCTGGCTTCTGTAAAATGTTCTGTGATTCGGATTTTGGTTTTGCTTGAGAGGACTACAATTCAGTAAAACCAAGATCTTCTGTTGAGTAACTTGCTGTTGCAACTTGATCTCTAATGATTTGGTCATATTCTGCTCTGTTTTTGATAAAAGTTTTGGCGAGCTCAGGATTTGCAGGAGCAACGCCGCTTAAACCTGCCTTTTTGAGAACTGCGAAGCCGAGATCATTCAGTTCAAGTTCAGGATCTTCAAACAAAACTTCTATGACTCCTGGCAGCACACTCGTCAGAGTGTCGGTTTCTTTCCAGTCATTGAGGGAGCTATAGCAAATGTTGCAAGAAGCTATTGTGTAAACGAATAGGTTTTTGAATCTCTTTGGGAATCTCAGTTCCGGACCTTTAACTGGAAAACCTTTGAAGAATACAAGTTGAGCGCGATACCAATTTGTCCCCCAAAGGGCTTGCTGCTCTGGTTTTGCTCGCAAGAGAACATTCCACACGAAGAGATTGGAAGTAGGCTTTAGTTTGATGTATTCACTATTTTTTACCTTGGTCAGGTCTTTATTCCATTGCCTGAGCTGATTTTTGATGGTTTTTATCTCTTCTTCGTAGAGGTCTTCAGCATCTGGTTCATTGCTGTCAGGGTATTCGGGGGTTGTGGTCTGAGAAATGATTTGAATTCGCTTATCTACCATTATCTTTATCTCTCTCTCTTTAGCTTTGATCCAAATATTAATTGCAAATTATCTTCAAAAAGCTCTATAAATATATGCCTAGAATTGTAACAAATTTCAGATGCTTTTATGGTTTTATATATGAAAAGAACTTCTCTTTCAGTTTCCTATACTTCTAAACATCATGTTGAGAGCCCAACAAATGGCTAATCGAAGAGCGTGGTTTCAATTGACAAAAATTTTTACTAGCAATAAGAGGCAGCATTCAGAGATTTGGTAATAGGAGACTCATAAATAAAAAAATGAAAGTAGCATCTTAGTTTTCAATAATAATAAATTATATGTAGCCTGTGCTAATTTGTTGGATCAGTTTCCTAAGCTTAACATGGGGGCTAGTTTACTTTCATAGTTGGAATCGGCCCAATAAGCTTATAACTACAGGAAAAATGCTCCTTTACTCTTGCTTCCAATTAGCTGCAAGCAAGGAGAAGAGAAATGAAGTTTGAGAATTGTTTTTGAATGCTTGAGTTTGCATTCACTTGTAAATCGGTTAATGAGAGGCAAATAAATATTCTACCTAAGATAATTCCAGCTACAATTGAGATATTGTTGGAATAATTAGCACTGCAGGTGCCACTTCGGCAAATTGCAACTGAAGTGCATAGATATTTTTGAGGTTCCTTGTTGAAGTAACTTGCTTAATTCATTTATCTCACATTTGTTTTTCTAATATTGGCTCGTTTCCACTATATGCATTGTAAGATGTCTATTTACTTTACGAGAAAAGATAAAGATTCAGAATTTTAACTTTTTTTTTTCTTTGGTAATCTGACAATGTGACTCTTGCTGGCATGTATGACGGTGTGAATTCTCAGGAGGTAGATCTAAGTTTGCTTACAGTGCTTTAAAATCTAGATTATCACTTGTATAGCTCTGTGTTAAAGCTTGGCCTTTAATAATTTCTTGATATTCCCTTCTGCTGTCGATATAAGTCCTAGCTAGTTTGATATTTAGAGGACCATTGCCTGCACCAGCAGCTTTTTTGCTGAGAACTGGGTGTCTATTCTCACTATATTCGAGGTCAGGATTGGCGAACAAGATATCAATAATCCCTGGCAACACATTTACTAGGGAATCTGTTTCCTTCCATTCATTGAGAGCACTATAGCAGAGATTGTGGGGGTAGGTGTTAGAAACGAACAGATTATTGAATCTTTCGGAAAATCTGAGTTCAGGCTTTTGGAGAGGGAAATCTTTGAAGAATACAAGCTGAGCTCGGTACCAATTCTCACCCCAGAGTTCTTGATCTTTTGGTTTTGCTCGCAGAATAACATTCCATACAAAAAGATTGTCAGTGGGCTTCAATTTTATGTAGTCGCTGTTTGTCACCTTGGTAGGGTCTTTTGACCATTGTCTGTACTGGTATTTTATAGATTTTATCTCGTCCTCGTAGAGGTCTTCCGCATTCGAATCTTTGCTATTCGGTGGAGAGAGAATTGATTGTGCTTCTACCATTTTATTTTAATACTCGATTAGAACTGCTAATTTGCAGAGTTTTGCTGAAGTTTTTAATTTGAGCTAGACTTCTGAATGTATCTCAGCCATTTCTCAACAATGCTATGCGCTCAAAGCTCTTGACTCTGTAACAGGAGTAATTAAATCTCTTTTCTATGGCAATAAAAGTCACCAAGTCGATTCTTAGTATCGATAAAAACGAATAGGGCGCTAATAGGCGATTCTCTTCTCATTGTAAATTACACCTCTATCCCTGCTGAGGCATGAAAAATTTCTGCTAGTTAAGGAGTTAGTTAGCTTCTGTCCATCATTTCGACATCTCGGATACTTTTTGGACTCCTCTAAGGGGTGATTTTTCTTTTTATTTGTTGTTGCTGGAGTCTTCACCCTGAATCTAAAGTTTTCTCAAAATGAAAAGAAGAGAGATCGGAAATCTATTTTGACAAGAGATCCCTTCTGTTTTTTTTCGTTTTCTACTGGTTGTAAAATAGGTTCAGATGGTTTGCTATTTGAGAAATAATGAATATGAACTTATTTGCTGTATTTGCACTATGACTTGCAAATCTGCTCAATTAATCTCTCCCACATTCACGAAGACTTACCCTGTATCATAGTCTCTGCTGTTTTTCTTGAGTTTGGTAACAATTAAGAGGGGCTAACAATTGTAAAATTATGAATAGTACAATCAAGAGGTCGTAATCTTATTTAATATATGTTAAATTCTATTTATGAACACTCTTTAGTGTCGTGGCCAATTTGGTGCTGGGCACGACGTAAGTACAAATTTTTATTAGTGACTCGACACACTAGTATAACCGACTCTAAAACGAAATCTTGGTTCGGACCATAAAAGCCTGGACTTCTTGTTGCGTTCGAGGCTGGGTATTTGTAAACCATGAGCTTTCTCTAATTTGCTGAAAAGTAGGGCGGAGAAGAGGATTTGGATTGAGCAACTTTTCAGCAAGATCTTTAAACTCTCTGGTCAACTCCTCAGCTCTGATGCACTTTCTCTTGAGACAATTGTGTATCACACTCCAGAACTTCTCCCAATTTCCATTGATTATCAGGGAGAAGTTGGGATCTGTTCCTTTGGCGCATTTGAAAGGATTCACTCCTGTGACAAGAATAAGAAGCATTTTTCCAAGAGCAAATATGTCCATTTCAGTCGCTCTGTAGCCTAGACCACCATAGTATTCAGGAGGACAGATCCCTGGAGAAGTCATCGCATCATAGTCTCCGAATAATTTCGGACCAAAAAGATCCGAATGTCGAACACTGTGTCCAAAATCGGTCAGGACAATATCGAACTCATCATTGAGTAGAAAATTCTCAGTCTTTAAGTCGCGATGAGCGAAGCCTTGGGAATGCATATATTCAACGGCATTAAGCATTTGTTCGAAATAATATCGAACAATCCTTTCTTCAAAACGGGATTTCTTGAGGAAGGTTAAGAGATCGCTGTTCGGTAGATAAGGCAAAATGAAAAGATGATATTCTTCTCCTTTAAGGTTTTTGAAATTTAGCTTAACATTTTTGACTATCCTAACACAGTTGAGGATATTTTTGTGACCTTTGAGCTGAAAAATATTGCATTCATTCTCAAATGAACCTTTTGCATCATTAACTGGGATGGCTTTAATTGCAAAAAATGGTTCCTGATAGCTATCATCATCTTGCGAAAGTTCAGCTAAGGAAGGATCTATGGTGACTGCTAGGAATACTGGATAAAGGTGATCCTCACCTATCTCTGAGAGTATGAGATAGTCTTCAACGATTCCCAGAGCTTTACGACGGTTGACCTTTTCAAGAGCAGAGCTTCTATCGCACGAGATAAGATTTTGCATTTTTTCTGTCGACTTTATGTTTATTTTCAAAAAGATGATTGTTTATACCAACTCTAAACTTTGATTCAGCAATGCAGACTATTCAGAATTTTTCAGAAATTATGCACCGATACAAATTTATGAATAATGATAGTCAGACATCAAGCTAATATGGAGTATGAATCATCTATTCCGAGAGTATCTTATTAAAATGAGTAATCTCTCTTTTTTTTTGAAAGGAGCAAACTTCTCAAGTCTCTTCTGAAATTTATAGTAATATTAATATAAAAGTATTGCATGGAATTCTGACTCAAGGCGCGGTAAAAGGCAGTCTCAGGAAGTAAGAATGAGTTGAGATCCATAATTATAAGCGCCCGCCAGGAGAACACTAATTTTCACCGACTCAGCAGCTAATAATCTGTCAACAACAAACCAAAAAAAAAAGTTCTAGTCGTTCCGTGATTTTTAGCAGAATAACGATGTGCAAGTAAAACGTTTCATTCATTACAGGGAACGAATATTTCTTGATGAGCATGAATAGTTTAGATTACTATAAAACTCAACTTCATAAAAAAAGTATCAATTCTAATGAAGTACATCATTTAGTAAGTCATACCTTGCACATACAAGGAGGAGCGCTGACATATCTGCACATTATTACATGAAATGTTAAATAATACTGATAATGACGAACTTTGCTAAATTATTGACTTATCAAATGCACCGGCTTGGACACACCTATGGCTTGCTTCAAAATTCTGGTTCGTATGTATTGCTTTTCTAAACCAGTAATTTGAAATTGAGGAAGAGTTCCGAGAGAAAAGACTATCATGTCGTAAAGCATCTTGCAAAATTATTATTTTTTGAAGGATTTCAAACTTATAATAGCCTAGTTTTAATGACAGCGAACGATCGGAAAGTTATGCTCGACCGCGCTTCAACAACGTTTATTTCTTACCAGAAAGAGAGATTATTTTCTTTCTCTGCTGAGCGATTTCAAATAGAGAAAGTTTTAACAAAATGAAAGAAATCCTAAGATGGACTAGGAATTTGGTTTTGGCTTTATAGTGTGACAATAGAACAAAAATAAATAAAAGTTCTAGCTTGAAGGCTTATTGAAACAAGAGTTATGTCTGTGTTATAATAGAAAAAACTCAAGCAGCATTTTATGCAAAATATTGAAAGCCAGTTCATTGCACTAACATCTCAAATCAGAGAGATTGGGCAAAAGATGAGGAGCAAGACCGACGAACTGAGTAATACTATCAATACTTTCAACTCTAAACTTGACGAATTAAACTCACAAACCCAGTCAACCATGCTAGCTAATCAAACTCAAGAGAATGGAACGCCTGAGGAGCACTCCCAGATAAAGATTGAATATTCAACGGAGGTGTCAAACAACTTGCCCACTCACTGTATCGTCCAGGAAGAAGTCAATGATTTGCCTCAAAGTTCAAATACCAGAGATGATGTCTTATTAAAAAGCGAAAATACTATGAGCGAGTTCGCTGTTAATGGCTCGAACTCTGGCAATCCTGTGAAAATTTTGGAATATGACGCTTATTATGGGAAGGTGGTGCTACTGGAACTAGTTGACCAAGACTTTAAATTTATAAGCTTCTATCCAAACACGCATGCACACAAGAAGAGATCAGAGCCGCAGAGATCGAAAAAATGAAAGCTATTTTCGACAAGCAAGGGAAGATTGACAAAAGACTGACTATCAAGTCAACAGATGTGAATAACTTTCCCAAAATGATTGGAGACTATTTTGCAAACTTTTTGGCTAAACATCATAAGATCGGGACTGTGAAAAAGGTATTAAAAGATAAATCAAGTTGCTCAAAGCTCAGCGAATCCCTTGATGGTACAAGCAAAATAGAGAATGTCAGTACCAAGGCGTGCATTAGAATGTTTTTTCAGTTTATCTGGCAGATGAATTTTGATAAAATTGACCAATCACGAGTTGGAAATAGCGTCCTTAAAACTTGCTACAAGTTGATTTTCAGCTATGTCAAATCTGTCATTGAAGCTCTGGGAGAATGGGGATTGGATGACAAAATCAATTGGATGCATATCGAAAAGTTTTGGCCAACTTTGGAACTCAGAATAAAAACTGAGAACTAAATGTGCTTGCAATTACTTATAAAACCTTTTGTTCAATGTGACGTAATGTGAATGCAACTTGGTTATGGATACAGATAATTAATTTTTGCCCATGGTGATTGTACACACACTGATCTATATATTCTGGAGGTTCTTAAACCCTCAACAATTTGACAACAGTTTCGAAATTCATAATTAAGATCTTTGAGCATGATCAAACGAGTATTTTACAATAAATCTTTTATGGAATCAACGAGCAAGACATTTAGCATTATTACTATTAGGAATAAGCCATTCCCATCTATTGTAAAGAAGGTCGGAGCAACATTGGGAAAAAAAGTAATTCATGCAGACTGCTATACTTTATTATCCAATAACGCAGGTTCATTATCAGTTATTGGTGGCCTCTCTTTGTAGTTTGCCAGCACTTGATCTTCTTTCTTTTTGTATTTCATGACCCCATAGTAAACCAAGAACCCAAGCATAAAATAATAGATGAAATATTCCAGAAATAAATTTGCAACCCAGTAGTGAGCCTGCCCCAATCCAAGCAAAATTGTTTGCACATGGAAAACAAGGACAAAAAGGAATCGCAACAACGTAAAAAATGAGTTGCATCTTGGAGCATTGATAAGCAACATTCTTGATCGCATCCAGTACCCAATTAGCTTAAAGGCTCTCCAGATCAAAAACACTAGTGCCATAACACCAAGAGCATTTGAACAGTTCTCTGCATAAGATATAGAAAAGATGAGGTTTCTTTTGTGACATGCTGAGTAGTCATATGAATTTTGGGGCCACTGAAGAAGTGGGAAGAATCCTAAGATGGTAAAAGGATATAAAAATGGCGCCACAGGCACGTAAGGAGTGCGCTTGATGAGCTCCAAGTTCACAAGACTAAGCGTCAGGATTTTAAGGACAACCATGCCACTAAAATTGAAATAAACCCAGAATGTTGTGTCTGGTTGGCATGAAGAAAGCCCGAAGATGACCATTTCGCAAATGTTCGTTGCCAAGCTTGCCATAAATGTAAAATAGAATACGGTGATTAGCAGCTTAGAACGACCTGGCACTCTATCTATAATCGTTTAAATAAGATTAAAAGCTTTTTCAAAAAACTCACCTGAAATGAGGAACTTAAAGAGGTTCAATCCATCGAATATAAAAGTTTCATCTAAAACCGAAAGTTGAATGCTATGGGCTTGATAACGATTGGATTACTTTTTTTCTGTCCTCTGCGTTTTAATTTAGAAAGTTTTCTTTGAGGAGGGTCATTAGGATGGCTTGAATCCACAGGTACTTCAGCAACAAATTGTTTATAGATGTTGTAATTGGTTGTTATACTTGCTGTTTGATTATTCGTCGATTCAGCAGTGATTGGTGTCTCTGCTTGCTCGTATTTTTTCATTGTATCCTTCTTCTTTTTTGAGATCTTTTTCTTTTTTTTAGTTTGTTTCCCTTTCTTCTTTTTGTCCTCAATCTGAAGAGGATTTATAGTTGGAGCAATGGGCTGGTGGTTCGGATCGGTATCTATTGATATTTCGCTAGTATATTTTTCAGGTCGGATGACACTTGCTTGCAATATTCCTTGGATAGCTGGCTGATCTGTTTCCTTCCCAGAACTATTTTGTTCTGGTTTTTCCTGAAAATCAGATAATTTTCTCTAATGTCATAGAGTCACATAACAACGGAATGAGCTTTCGGATTACTGAAGGGAAGTCAGGGTCGGTAGGACGATAGAAGAGGGATCTTGTGTGTGAATGGTAGTCGATGCTGGCGCTACTACAAATCTGATGTTATATAAAATTGATGTGAATGTGCGACTTATTATGATCAATTTTTAAGAGATGAGAACTTCTTGGGCTTTCATTTTCATTATCAATCGTCTTCAATGATGAAGAACCAACAGGTTTGTAGTCATTCATCGAGCTATTAGTGTTGAGTTAATTTTTAATTCAGCAATGCATATTTTCAGTAAAAATCTCTTACCAGAGATGTTAGTTTAAAAATTTCTGAAAAACCCTGAGAAGTACTGCACTTTTCTTCTCAAATATTTGTCTCCTGGATCCAAGACCATTCGCCTTGGCTTTAGCTCCTAAATATGGTAGTTGTCGGTTTCCTAAAAAGAATAATTTAATTTTCCAGAATTGTGTACCAGGAGCATCTCTCCTGAATGAGCAAGACGAGATATCTTCACCGAGCAATGGCGATAAAAACGCATTCAAAGCTAAGATTTCCAGCTAAAATTTGTTGAGTGTAAAGTTCTGAAGAAATTCTCAACCCAAAAAGAACAGCAAAGAATTTTCTTATGAAAAATCATATCGAGTTTGGGATTCTCTCTGAGACTGATCAAAAAGAAAGAATGGTCGATAAATAGTTGAAGAAGCTACCTCATCAATCAAGAATCTTTGAACATACCATTGCACTTGCAGCAACCAATCCAAAAAAGTATTCTCTAAATTAAGGCCCAAAGTAACTGCTGGATTGAGAGGATATGAAGCCTTTAGAATTCAGACAAACTTGAAAGGCAGTAAATCGAAAGTAAAGTGAGCAATTCTTCCTTTAGCACAAAAATGTAACTCCACATTGTATCTAATTCTAGAGGGATTCACATGTGTTTAAACCTTAAGCAGTTTCCATGAGTCTAGTTTGAGTCTTAAAAATTTAAGAGCAAGGTCGAGTCTAGGGGATATAAGTAAAACTCTATCAGGACATAAGGAAATAATAAATCTCTTTTTCGGGTTCTATGATTTGATTTCGAATTAACAAATTGCTGGAGGAAGAAAAAAAATCGTTCAGATTCTATCTTGAACCACATGCACATTGGTACTCTTTTGCCAATAGTCCAGCATTCAAAGGTTTCGACAAAGATATTTCAAGATGTTAAATACTAATCAGCCGAGGTCTAAATACAAACCCCATCGATTTGAAAAGAGCCTTTGAACCAAGTCTACTATTGCTAAAGGCGGAAAAAGAAAGAGAAAAGATTCACATCTCAATCTCTGAAAATGAAAGAGCTCAATCAGAGAAATGAAAAAAAAAAATAAACTGTAGAATTGTGACGTTTTAAAAATTATAGTTATCAGAATATAATAAAAGCGGGCGTTTCATTATAGGCTCTTACATTATCAAGAGGAGTTCAACTCTCAAAATTAAATATTTCGAAAAAGACAAACTACTGAATTTATGTACCAGCGACAATCAGGAAAGCAATTGGCAAAGGCTCTGCGAAGCATTTTCCAACGAAGGGTGTTCAATTTGCTTCGCTATGGAACATTCAGTGCGATCGAAGACATCAATGCTGAAGTGTCTGAAGACATTATAGAGCCCAAGAGAAACAACTTATTTGAGACCAGAAATGATGAAGAAGTTAGAAAAACGGAAAAGCTGAAGTCCGTAGCAGGGAAATTGGTGCTTGACAAAAAGATTTCGAAGAAGGAAGAGGATATTTTGCCTCGAGCAAATTTATATCAAAGCAAAGGAAACTTACTCGAGACTGAGACCCTCAAAGAGAAGCCTGACGTGGCTATTCCACCTGAAAAACTGCTAAGAGGTATCTAAAGTTAATCTAAAGAGGTTAGACCAGTTTTTTTTTGGTAGATATGAGCCGTAGAATTCCTAAAACAATTGGTCCTATGATCAATGAGGAAATTAAAAAGGTTCCAAAAACTAGGCAGGCCTTAAAGATTGGAGATATTGTGTACTTCAAGTACAACCCAGCATCAGTGGGAATGACTGTTGATGATGAGAGAAATAAACAGAGTATGGTAGTTTCAGGAGATGGTATTGCTAGTAACAAACTTGAATGCATTCAATTTAACGCAAATGGACCGAAGAACGGACAATTTCTTTCTAAAAAATGCTTCTTCGTCGTTGAAACAGCTTCAAAATACAATTATGCTGAGCTCCTTGACAAAGTTACTAAACAATTTCAACAGGAAAACATGAAAGGAGGAAAGCTCACGCCCGAGCAGCAGGACAGATTAAATAAACTTCGGCAAAAAGTTAACGAAGAAAAGAAGGAGAACGAACTTGAAAACGAAGCATCAAAAGGCCAGCCAGTCATTTATGGCCGAGAGATACAACTCCGCCACAAATACTCCGACACACTCCTTACTTTGAATAGCCACAAACTTTCGAAACAGTATGGATGTGTTGAACTGGGTCTAGAGGAAATTGGATCTAGCCTATCGAATTTCAAATTTCTCTCCAACAATAATTTGCGAGGCAAGGAAGATATTGTACATTATTCGGATTCTCTAGTTCTAGGATGCGCCAAAGATCCTTCCATGTTTGTACACGTTTGGAGCGATGATAAACCCGAAAGTAGCTACTTACCATTGCTTTTTATTTGAATAACAAAACCTAAATCTCTCTTAGAAAACAACACCTTCCAAACAGGACTTGAAATTAACGGTTCAGAAGTTGCGAGCGTTTTCAAAATCGATCAATATATGTCTCATGAAGTGATAGAAGAACATGAGAAATTCAATGAGACATATCTCGAGGCTGGAGATTTTGTCAAGATATTCCACAAGCGAACGAATTGCGTTATTTCCGTCACCTCTCAGGAGATAGCTCCTGCTCTCATAGCCAAGTACTTCTGACATATCTGCTCATTGTAAGTTTAACTTGTAACAATTTAAATAGGAATGTTATCTACATCAATGAGCATACTGAAGACACTTTTCAACAGAGGAAAACAGTTGAAGTCAAGTATCTAGACGTTGAAAAATTTAGTATGAGCCATCAAGTTGCGCTCGTGGAACCTACAGTAGCCTCCTATTATGCTTTATGGGAGGTGCAGAGGCGAGATCCTTTTTACAGTGGTTACGCGATGTACGATGAGAGTTTTCGTTTGAAGAACGTGCCAACAGGGCTATTTTTATGCAGTGATCCAGACACAAACCAATTGACTTTAACCCCTGACGGGAAAAATCCTGCCTGCTATTTCAATTTTAGATTGAAAAGTGTGGACGACTCTATAGGAAGAATTCGATACAATGAGCTTCTAAGATTACAAACTTCACAAGACCTTTACATCCAATCAACGGAAGGTAAACCAAATGAAATGAAGCAACTCTTATGTGGACCTAAATCTCGTGATGTAACTCAACTCTACTTTCTACTGACGCTGATCAAAGAAGATCAAACCTCTACAGCTAATCGAGTTTCTTCTTTGCTTCCTTTCTTGATGCAGTTCTACACTTTCCTACAGGGCTGGGGTCTGGATACTCCAGCAGCCAAGACTAGAACTGAAGAGTTTCAAACTTACACGCACATCAAAGCACTTCAAACCGAAAAGGACTTGGAGCTTGAAACCTATCAGCTGAAAGAGAGTCTTGAAAATATAAAAGACTTATTAAAGACAGACGACGGAGTTTTTTCATTGAAAGAAAAGCAAAACTTGCTGCTCGAACAGAAGATCCTTGAAATGTTGCTATTAATTGCTGAGTTAATTGATGTCAAAATATTTGGCCTTAAAAACCGCAAGAGCAATGAAGGAAGACTCGTCAAAATAAGGGGACTGGAATCCATCGAGGAGCACAATGCTCGCGAAGGGTCTGCTCAGGCTATTGCTTCTAGATATCTGAAAAAGGTCCTTCCAGAGATATATGACATTATAACTCTGGCCATTCATGATAATCCAAATACTGTTGGTGAAGTGCTTAAACATGACACTTTCCTAAGTGGGCAACTGCTTCATTTCAGAGGGGAGGTCGGAATGCTTCTTAAAGAAACAATGGAAAACGCTGTTCACATTGGAGAAAATGATCCTACTGGAGAACAGGTAATTTTCCACATATAATTTAAAGTATTATTATTTTCAATTCAATAGATCGTTGAGTGGATTAAGCTTTTGGAAACGATAAAAGAAACTGATAGAAACATTGAACTCCAAATAACCTATCTTGAGATTATCAGTTTAGCTTGTATTGACAGTATTTCGAAGTCAGGGATTCCAAAATATCAAGACCGAGTGATAAATGAATTCTATTCACCGAACAGCAGTCCACTTCTGAAGAGTTTGGTGTCATTCCACCTACACAAGGAGAGAAACTCCGGAAATTCAGTGTATGTCTGTTTTGGTAAAGATAGAAAGGTCAGTGAAGCTGATTTCGTTGAGGGGAATCCAGTTCTCGGAAAAGATGGCTTAGGAGAAAAGAATGAAGTCAAATCCATTTCCATTCATGGAAAATTGTACTACTCCTTGGAACATCTTTGCAAATTAGGAGAATCCGTCCCAGAGATAGATATACTTTTGGAGTATATTGTTGCTGCTTTGAACCTATACTACAGTCTCTTCCATGGACGCAACAAGCATGCTCTTCAAAAAATAGAGGGACTTGGGCTTGATTATGAGTTGGTCTCCCACTGCATCAAGAGCAAAGAGATAAATCTAAAAGTCAAAAAGTCTTTCATTTTACTTTACGAAGCTCTTTTTATCAACGTCAAGCCATTCCAATCTATCTCCAAGAATATTAGTCGCTGCTATATGTAAATAACTTTTATTCTCTACTCTAAATTACTAACTGTCTCCACTTGGTATGAATAGATGGGATGAAATTAAAACTAAAAATTTGGAAGGGTACACTTATGAATGGATTAATCTCTCACCAACCTCTGCTTCTGAGAAAGAAGGAGTCCGTCAGGCTGCTGAAAGAATTCAAGATATTCTACTATATGTGCGTGAGTTCTGGAAAAATAGCCATGGCATCATGGACAAAAAGAAAGGTTTCTTTAATGGTGATGATGTTGTTATCTATAAAAGTGAGTCCGAACTCCGAAATAAACTCCAATACATTAATAGCATGCTGTCTCTCAGCAGGGCTTACATCGAGTTTGGACAAACAAATAAAAAAATTGATCATGAGATCATCTGTGTCATCCTTCACATTTTCAGCAACTATAATTGGGGAGAGGAACAGCTCAACAGAGAATACTGGATCGCAGAATTTTTCAATACTATCGCATCCAATTTTACTCAGCCTAGCACTCCAAGAGATTTAAGAAAGCTCCTCTATACCATCTACGACAACTCACTCTCTATTTTGGAACTGATTGGTACTTTGCAATTGAACTATATACTCGTATCGAGTCTCAAAAATTTCAGAACCAGCCAGGAAAATCCAAGTCCTAGCAGATACTCTGATGAGATGGATTTAAAAAGGTTTTTCAGGGAACTTTTTGATGCAAATGGTTTTAACATACCAACAAATCTGGGGTTATTTGAAGAAGGAAATGTTTCTGATAGTATCAAATCGAACACTGCTCCAAAGCAAGATAATCTAATGGCAGATTTCATGATACATCAGGTAGTTGAAGCAGATCAGGCGGCAAAACTGCCCGGTTGTATCTATCTTCTTAATTTCCTTTTCGGAATCGCTGACAGGGACAAAGAACTTGGAAATAAACTTACGGCAACCCTGAAGAACATCCTACTCCAGAGGGAAGCATTGTTTAATCAGCTTATGAAGATTGAACTCATTGCAGATGAAAAAGATTATGAAATTCTTCAAGAGTTGTCACCGACACCAAAGCAGATCGTCGATCTTGAACAATTTACTCACGATGTTGATAAGCTGCTCCTTGACAACGTATTGCTAAATGGAGGATATAAAATTGACGCTGTAAAAATTATTATTTTGACTGGCTTGTTTGATTTAAACTGATATCTTCTAGAATGCCCACAAGAACCGAACAAGAGAAATCATAAAAGTTCTGAATACTTTGAACGCTAAATTCCGTGAGAGGAAAAACCAACCAAGGCTGTTTTCAAAGATGCAGAATATCATTAGAATTCTAGAAGTACCGAAGAAGATATCTGAGCTAATCGCGGCAGGCCCAAAGGATAAAGACAAAGATTGTGCAGAGTTATTCCAAGTGGCTATTAAATTCCTTGCCTACACCACATATAAAAATGGTACCTCGCAACAAGAATTGCTGCCTTCAGTTTACACTTTTCTCTCATTAATTCCCAAAAACATCGATGTCACAAAACTGATTGCAAACCTTTACTCCCAAATTAAGCAAACAAGCGAGTGCTCCGAATTGATCAAATATATTTTTGAAATTCTGAATGGCTATGAAGAGTTAGAGCAAATCGAGCCCTATCACTGCCAGTACTTGGTTATTCTGCGAACTCTCATATTCGATCATTATCGCAATCCCATCAACGATAACCAACGAAAAATAATGGCAAACCTGATGAAGAACCACCTATTTAACAAGGCAGTAAGTGGTGTAATCGAGCCAAAAATCAATGAATCCAAAGACGCGGCGGAACGCAGAGGCGAAAAGATGAAAAGCGAAAAGGTGACCCAAATTAAGTTTCGAGTTGATTTCTTTGTCCTCTTCGCGAATCTGGCCTATGAATCGAAGATCGGAGTTCTACAAGCAAAGAAAATCCTTGGCTATGACCAATTCAAGCATTGCCTCATGGAACCAACAACACCCTTCCTGCTCAAAAAGCCCTATCTCCGCAGCTTGTTCCATGTAATCCAACACTTGAGAGTCTCCATATTCTAAATTCGTGATTCACGTAGGTTTATATCAGCAACTTCGACAAACTCAACGATGACTTCGAGTTGAAAAATCTCATAGAACTTTTCAATTCTGTTGTAATACCTGATCTTCAACTGTATAGAAGGTATCTCGAAGGGTTGGCTGATCTGAAGGTCGAGAACGGTAATTTCAATCTATAAAAACATTTCATATAATCGAATTCATTTAAACAGGTGAAAAGAAAAGGAAAGCTCAAGAAGATCGCATAAAATTGCAGAACTTCAAGGTTCATAGAGTTCCTGAATCCGAAAAGAAAGAAGAAAAAAGCAGCATCAAATCACAAGATCCTAGATTAGCCCAACTCACTGACAATAAGAGAATTGTCGAGGACTCCTCTGAGTACTGGGACTATCTCTGCTCAGGCAAATCGTGGGACCTTCGTCGAGATGGTCTGCTCTATTTCATCATTGACTGTTTCCAAGAAATCAATAGCAATCGTGGTTGGATCATGGATGAAACTCTTTCTGGAGTTCTAGCCAACATACGCGAAGTGCTTCAGCAAATAAGCAAAGTCCTCTCTGAAATAGAAGCCACCTACAACATGAATTTCAATAAATTTAACGTTCTGATTACAGAGTGTATCAACAGCTTCCCCAGCAAGAAAGTGATAAAAATCGGCAAGACCTATCATGCTCGCTCCGACGGTGTGAGAGTAGACGTCGATGAAGATGTTTCGCCGCTTCATGATCTTGAAGAGCCTGATAACAGCCCAAGTAAAGCAGTAGCTCATGATCCAGTTAGTGTTATGATCAGAAAGATCAAAGCGGTTGTTATCAAAAAGAAACTCTCAATTAAAGACTTTTTCAATCTCTTTGGTGAATTTGATGATGAAATCCCGACTCCTCAGTTTAAAATTATTATTAAAGAATTCCTCAAAAGCAACGTGGAACACCAAGTTGACGGATTTGCCGAAATACTCCAACTTCAAAATGGAAAGGATGCGAAGTTCATAGTACTTTCAAAACAAGTGTTCCGTAAACTGAAGAATGAGATGCAGAATGAGGATAAACCTAAATTCCTGGGAATGATAAAAGAAAATATGGAGATCAAATTGGGTGGGTCCTCAAAACCAGAGCTGTCTCAGATCAATAAAAAACTTCAAGAATATCTGAAAACAATTGCTCCATATTGTCTCGAAGTCAAAGAGAATACAGAGATCGAAGATTTTGTTGAAAAGATCCACGAAAAGATCGAACATTACATTGAACAAAAGCAAGAACTAGAAATTAAAATGTTAATTAGTAAAATGAGAGATGCTTTCTCAAGCCCCAAGTACAAGGTTCTCTTCCTCACAATCATTAGTTTCCTCCTTGCAAAATACGATTATACAATTAAGCGCAGGAAAGGCGTAGATGAGGCTACATTCGAAAAGAGTGTCGAATCAGCAGATCGAAAACTCAAGAAGATTCAAACTTTGCTTGACAGTGCCGAAATTACAGAATTGTGCATAAAATTGTATGTTCAAGAAACCGATTTAGTATTGCTTGAAAACGCAACGGACGTATTGATTGCCTCGCTCCACAGAGGTAATCGGGCTGTGCAAACAGCGATTCTTGAGAGGCTGAAGGAAGGAAACTTGAGATTTAGTTTCTTTAATTTCATTAAAGATCAGCTCTATCAGTACATCACAAACTATATGTACATTAAAACCCAGAATGAGCGATACGTTGGGGTGCGGTGGAACAAAATAAAGATTCCTGGCCAGCCAGAAAGTATGATCGCCGATGAACTGCGTCAGCTGGAAATAACTCGCAAGCTTCTCCAACTGGTTCAACTATTCTGCGAGAATGTGTACACTGACTTCCAAAATTTCTTGAGAGACCAAGACACTGGTGAGGGAAAATCTAGTCAAGTCAGTATCAATCTCATCAGCGAGATTGCTGTCTTCTTGGTTACCCTTCAACAAGCTGATGAGAAAGTGCTAAGCAACCCAGATGCTATTAGAATTATCAGTCAGACTTTACAAACTTTGGCAGATACGTGTTTGGGCCCCTGCGAAATGAACCAAGCTGAATTAGGAGAAAAAAAGCATCTTCTTGAGTTCATCAGCACCATAGCTAATCTGGAGATTTCGTTTGAATGCGGCGAGGATGACGATGATGACGATGAAGAAAGCAAAAGATCTTTGAAAGGACTGCAAACGGATCTCTTCTCTGATGTGATACAGTTCTTGCTAGCCATTTTCGAAGAGAATCCCAACAGGGAAGTAAAGAAAAAGATTCTTTCAAACCTTTCTTTGGACAACCTTAAGAAACAATTCCTCAAAATCTATCAGGATCAGGTCCAAAAGAAAGATATTCAAACCTACTATCAAGAGAGACTGTCACCAAATGAGTTTAACATCTTACAGACTGGTTTCGACATACACATCTTCTTTACTCTGGTTAAGGAAGAGTTCGGACAAGAACAAGCCTTCGCCAATGTCTACTCGATAAAAAAACTGTCAAGAAATGAAGTCGCACAGTTGGCTAAATTTTCAAAGAAATTTAAGGACAAAGACAACGAGGATGGAGAAAAACTTGTCAAGATGAATAGCTTGACTCGTAAAATGAATAAAATTCACCCTGGATATCGCAACGTCGGAGATGACTCCTTAGCATCCCCCTTACATCCACATCCTCAAGAACCTGCGATTGGTGTTGGATCTCCCGCAGATAATAAATCTCCAGCCGACGGAAAAACTTCGGAAATCAAATATCGCAAGGACAATAGCCCTTGGGAAGACTTAGACTCTGGAAAAGGAAAAGTATCTCAATCTTTGTTAAAGCATGATAAAACAAACGATGCTTCTCCGATCCAGGAGCGGTTAATAAAGCCGATAGCCCGATCTAAAATGAAAAAGGGTACTGCGCTGGTTGAATTGGTTAACCCTGAAGAACAGAAGAGACAAGAAGAGGAGAAGGAGGAATATAACCAATACAAGGAACTCAAAGCTCGAAAATTATTGAATGAGGCGATTGAATTTTTCAAAACTTACGTTCAATCTGTAGAGATTCTAAACGAAGACGAAGAACCAAAGAAACAGTATTTCCAAATTCCATTCGTTTGCAATTTCGTCACTTCAAATATCGAACATCATCTCATTTACCAAGCACCTAGAGACTCTGACAACGAACGAGTTGAACATTTGGTCATGAATGTCGACCGATATTTGAAAGAGATGGAACACAGACAAAAGATTGCTCGATTCTCAATGCTCAGTTGGTTCACGAAAAACTGGAGGTTCCTCAAAGACATTGCTTTTCTCTTTGTCATTGCCTGTAATATTGTTATCTTGATTGTGTTCATCAGAGACCCAGAGGCAGAAACACCCATTGACGTCGCTTTCGACACAGCAGACATTCCTCAATGGGCCGACATCACGTTTGCTATTCTGTCAATCATCCAGTCTATCGTTGCTGTCATTTCATTGTTCTTCTGCGCATTGGAGAGATTCCCCATCTCTGTTTACCGTTCCAGAAAGCAGATGTTAAGCAGCAAGGCTCTGAGTCTAGAGTATAAAAATGATCTTGCTATCGAAAGAAACACGACCGATCTAGTCAAAAGAATTAAAAACATTTTTGCAGAGTATCAAGAAGCCCGCGCTTTGGAGGCTGAGAAGAATAAAACGGTGCCAGGATTCGGAACCAAATTCTGGAGAATATGTACCGACCTCGAAAATTTCTATAACTTGGTGTACGTCCTTTTCTCACTGTTAGCTACGTGCTTGCACCCACTCTTCTATGCGGCCCTTTTGCTGGATATCATCAAGACTTCAGAAGATCTGAGAAATATTATTCGCTCTGTGACTCTCAACTTGACTCAGCTGTTCAAAACTTGCGTTCTTGGAGGAATTGTCATGTATTTCTACGCGATACTCGGCTACTTGTACTTCGAAGAAAACTTCGTAAATTTTTTTCTCCTTTTACAAATCAACTAATCGCAATTACCTATTTCAGACTAGCGAAAATGGCCTATACTGTGACTCACTTTTCCACTGTTTCACAAGTATCATTAATGTCGGTCTGAGGAACGGTGGTGGTGTTGGAGATGCTATGGATCCTGTAGAAATGGATGGTAAAAATTGTTATAACTGTTCACATTTGCTAAATTGATTCCAGGTGATCCAAAATATTGGGGCAAATACTTCTACGACTTCACATTCTTCATATTCTGTATTATCATCCTGCTGAATATCGTTTTCGGTATGACTTCGACAATACTTCTCATAAGCTATAACTTAAATGCTTTTAGGTATTATCATCGATACCTTCGCTGAGCTCCGAGATCAAAAGAAAGAAAGGGAAAATAATGTTCGAGGAAAGTGCTTCATTTGCGGCTTGGATAAATACGAGTTTGATACAAAGTAAGCTGATTTTCAATTAAACAAGTTCTAAATGAATTTTGTTTTTTAGGGGTAATGGATGGGAAATTCATGTTTACGCTGAGCATAATGTTTATGCTTACTTGAACTACCTAATCTACATCCAGAAGAAAAACATTAACGACTGCAATGCTATTGAAAAGAGAGTAAAGGAGCTTTTGAAGGCCAAATCTATAGAGTTTATGCCAATTCAAAAATCCGCAGTGCTTGAAGCCGCTGACAAGGACGATGATTAAAATTTCTATTTTTTTTAAAGGCAAAATGAGGAAATTTTGCATGATATTATGAATCCAATGAATAATGATCTTCAATATGATTTCATAACTTCATATTGAAATATCCATTCGTAAGACAAAGTAATTGTAGAAACCGATTTTCATAAGTTAGTAACTATTGAAAGTATAAAACATCAACATAAAAATGAAGCAGAGAAAATAACAATTCAAGAGTGAGTAAACAAGATTCTAAACGCAAAATAATTGATTGAGAGTAATTTTGTCGTATTTTAGAGTTCTTAAGCTTGCCTATATTTATCGTCCAAATTACGCTAATGAATTTGACCATGAAAAGTTAGTTATCTGGTTGAAGTTAATTAATTGTGATACTTGCTTGTGCTTCCTTCCTTTGTTATTTAATTTTATCAGTTCACCCAAATTTATACAACGCTCCATCTACGATAACTCATTAAATTCCATCATGTATCTGATACGTTTAGACGGCCAATTTATCTCATGCAAACAGTAGGAACTTCTTTATTTTGTATGATGGCCAGTGATTTACATACTCATACGCATTTTCAAAAAGACTTTTAATATTACACAAGAAAAAATACTACCAGTAAGCAACCCATCGACAATGCGAAAGCAACCAAAGCATACTCAAATCCTGAATATTTGGAAGCTTTGCATCCGCATTTAATAAAAAATTCTTATAAAAGTATTATTTTTAATGAAAAAAGGAGAGCTTTAATGTGCTTGAACCCAGATGTCGAGTCACAGAAGGATTGCTAGAGGGAGGTATTTCATCATCAGAATCTAAATTGCATTCTTCAGTGCCTGAATTGTCTTCTCCATCATTGTCATTATCATTAGATTCTTGTTCCGTTTTTGTTGATTGCTTCAATAGTGCAAATTTCATTTTTATGGGAGCCGTTACAATATATTCATTCAACTTAGTATTTGCTTTCACTTCATTAGCTGCTTTGGGTGAGGAGACCCCAGTAGGCTTGATTTTTAATCCACGAATTTCTACAGTTACAAAAAAATTTTAAAATTAGCATTGACAACTCAAAGAGGCATCTTACTCTGATTATTGACACTGGATGATCTGAAAAAAGACTTTTTGTTCGTGTCCGTCTCCCGTTCGTTTATTACTTTCTTCTCATTGTTATCTTTTTTTCCTTTAGATTTTTTCCCGTTTTTTGGAGATGATGATCGATTCTTAGGTGAAACGGAATGTCTCTCAGAGAGTACACGCTGAAATAGAGGTTTTTTGAATTTGGTTGGAATACAGCCATTATCCTGAAACTGTCTCAATTTCCATCCCACTGGCCGCACATCACTGCACTTAGAGAGCTCAATAAGAAAAGGAACAAGTTTCATAAGTTCATTGTCCATAGGATCTCCATAGAAAGGCCGAATAAGAATCGCTTGATCAGGTTGATTTAAGATCTGATGCGTCATATCCTTATTGAAACAAATGAGTTGATGCTGCTTTCACAATGGGGTGTGTTACGTCAATCAGAATCGTGTCACTTGCAGGGAATGGAAAATCACTGAGGTCCTTGACATGAACACCATGGATGTTCTTGCATTCGCTTCTTGGGAAAAGATTACAGAACATGCCTCTAATACCAAGTCTGTTTAAAATTGCTGAAGCGTACTAAGCGCATTTTGGTGAAAAAGAGGTCACAGCGAATAAAAATGTACATCTTCCTCGCTTGCAGTGAAGATATGGAGATTGTAATGGGGTTCAACTGCTTTGAGAAATTCTATGAGATTAGGACGCATCACAACCTTCGGAAAAGTCATCACTGTGCGACCATCGTGCTTGATCTATCAAAATTCTTGATAAACAAAGCAAAGGAAAAATAAATGGCTACCAAAACGTTTATTTTTGGTAGAGATGTCAGCATTGGAGAGCTACAAATCAAAGTCTCATCCAGATCAAGCATAAGATGCTTCTTGTCCTTCATGCCCCTCATTGAAATCAAAAGTTGATAATTTATTTACAGTACTCTACAAATCTGACAATTTTGTTACGAGCTATTTTGATACACAAATCTGCTACAAATGATAAATTTTGAGCATTTTATTGAATCAAGCAGGCCTCAAACCAATCTAACTTATTTACTTTATGTTGTTAAAATAAAGAAAAACCCCATTTAAAATTTTTAGTAATTATTGAGTCTGAACCTGGAAGAAGGTATCAGAGCAATATAAAGTTATTGATTTCTGGAGCAGGAATAATTCCTTTGAATTTGAGAGTTTGAGAGAGTTCGGAAAAAGTAAGATGATATCTCCTGAATTAAGAAACCTAATGTCAAACTGAAATGGGTAGAATCTTAAGTCATGTTAACTCTCGATCAATGGATAATCGCACTAAGAGGCTTTCACTTGTTCTCAAGGCCAAGTCTTCAGCAGATATAATTTGAGGTGAGGCTATCAGAGTTGAAGTTCCTGAATGTCAGATCTTATCTGCGATCGAAATGCCTTATCTGATGCAAGAAATCAATCAATTAATTCAAAATAGGTAATTTTTTTCTTTGACGCATAATTGGATTGCTCACTAGTAACATCAGTTTTAAAATCTTGATGAGAGCGATTGTTTCTTCGAAAAATGAGATTGCTAAGGATATTCAGTACCGAGCGTAGGTGATTTCTCTGAAAGGTTGAAGGAAATAGTTTGAAGGTACACACTCACAAAATTAACTGATTAAAATCAATTATTGGTGACATTTCTGTCTGGAGAATGTAACCTCACTACTTAACGCGATTAACATAGCTTACGAAAGATATGGGATTGAGGAATTTGGAATCAGCTGGATTTGAGGTTGTACTTTGAGTGTTTTCATGAATACTGCGATTCCTACCATCGGAAAAATTCTTCTTGGCTATCAATGAATACGTATTATTGACAGCTTTGCGCTCAAACGATAACATGTATGTAAATACAAGTTGAAATATGAATTTAATAGAAACCAAGATTGAACTTCGATTTTTGATTTTACTATTTTACAGAAGCAATATGCAACAACAACAATGAAATTTTCATCGAGTTGAAAAACTGAATTTTACGAATTAGTGGTCACAGCACGAGTTTCGAGTGTGCTTTCTGAATGAGGCGCCTCTTCTTCTGAGTTTGCAGAGTTTTCGTTTACTCCATGATTAGCTCCCAAAAGACTTCGACTCAGGAAACCCTGAAAGCTTGACCTTGGTGTAAGGGGCTGCTGTAAACTTGATGATTCGCTTTCGTTATTAGGTTTGAGACCAATCGAAATTTTTTGGCCCACTAAAATTTGATCATTATTCTAAATCAGTATAATCAAGTTAGAAGCTACTTTTCGGATTGAGTTCATCTCTCTCAGTCATTTTTCTCTCAAGTATGAATTTTCTCACTTTCTGACTCAGCTCCGGCTTGGCCTGAATTATTTCATCCTGAAAACATTGCAATAGATCATTGCTTTTATCATTTTGAGCGGATTTTGATATGCTGAGGAGAAAGTCCTGATTGTATCTCTCGTATTTTACTGCGACGGGTCTCACATCGGAGTGAGATGCCAACTCAATCAAGAAAGGAGTTATTTTCAATAGTTCTTCATCACTCGGATCTCCATTAAATGTTTGTATAACAAGCGCTTGTGACAAATCATCAATAAACTGATTCAATGAATCCTATTTGAGTACATTAATGCACTAAACAATCGACAATAGTTACATCGACAAAAATTCTGCTGCTCTGTGATTGACTCAAACTGTCAATACTCTCGAAAGACATTTTCTTAGCCTTTTTGAACGTAGTTTTGTCCATAATAGTGGTAAAATAACTGCGAACTCCAAGAGTAGTGAGAGCAGCTTCAGTGCACTAACATCCCCGATGCAAACTTATTGTGAAAAGCCAGTAAGACGTTACCTCTTTTTGATTCGAAGAGTAAGTGTGTAAATCATAATGCTTTATCACACTGTCAAGGAATTTTCTCAGCCCTGGCCGAGCGACGATCCCATGGCATATGTTGATCTGTTCATCAAGCTGAAATTTTTTATTTGAGACCAAAGACAAAGTGATTCATTTGCCTGAGCGGTTACCTTTGGCAATGCTGTAGGTAATGATGACCGACAAATCAAAGCACCTTCCAAGGCTAAATATAGCTGCTTTTTGCTCGAACTAGTTTTCCGATTAGAGAAATGTGAGAGGAACAAGCTGACCTTTTCTCGTTTATACAGCGATCCATGATAAAACTTTATTTTTATTCAATAATGAGTTCCACTTAAGAATTCTAAAAAATTTAAGTTTTATCCGCGTTATTTCATCTATCGAATTCGATTCATTTGAGAAGTTAATGAAAAATTATGAGATAATACTTTAATAAATTTTTTTCCCAGCCGTTTTGAAATCTATTCAAGATAACTACATTGGAAAATAAATCGCATAAAAGAATCTGACTACTCTAAACTAAACTCCAAATTTAGAAGAATCGTAGGAAGTCGAGTGATCATAATAGTAAATTTGAAGATCAAGCATTGCACATATCCATACATACATCTAAAGAAGCCATGCTACTTTAAGTATCAATGGATTCTACATACTAAAAAACTTGGAGCAATGGAATTTTACCTCTCAACGTGCTATTATTTCTCTATAGAATATGAAAATCCGATTTCTTACAATTCTCGACAATTTTCAAGAAGCTTTTTTTCTTTGCTCACATCATTATAGGTCTTTGAGATCAGATAAAAAAAGTTCGCTGGCAAGCAGTACTGAGATCGTGTGGCACTCACAGCGATATTTTCAACAAACATATACACAGAGCAACGAGTAACTCTGAACTCAAAAGCCATAGCTTTTACGCTATCCTGCTATTATACATCACATTTAAGGGTCTGAGAATAAAAACTTGTGTAGTCAAAAGTATGCTTCCCTCTCATTCCTGGGAAAATATATAGCAACCATAAATAGAATAATATCAATGGATCATTCTTATTTTACTCTGCTGGTTTTTTTGAATTTCTGTGTATTAGCCAAGATTGAGCCCATCTTCCAAGTAGATGTTTGGATAATTTCTTTGTATCTTTTGCTCTCCAGCATTATACTCTAAGAGAAAAGTGTCAATCTTAATGTGAAGATTTCCCAAGTCATGGCAGATAGCTTTTCTCCGATTTAGTTTTCGATTCGCCCTACATCTTCATCAGTTTGAAAAATAAACCTTGACGAACTTCTGTCGGAAACCAGCTTTTGAAATAAATCTCTATCCGTTTTGATCGCTCCATTTGAAAAGTGGCTTTGGTTATAAATTTTAGGGATGTCTTTACTCATCGGCGTGCCTTCATGAATTGAGCGGTGGTTAGTAAGAAAGCTCCTGTCCGTAGGAGAAATCATTGTAGAAATATTGTTCAGGTGCTTAAGACTCAGAAGCTTTCCAGAATTGATTGTGCGAGCAATGCCATTCAACTGCGCTACAGACCTATGATTATTCTGAAGCTTTATGTTACTGTTTAGATTCTGGATTTTTTTCAGCTTTGAATCCAATTCTTTAAGGATACATTGTCTGGTTTCACGGTTCGTCCTGAGCTTCTCGGAATCAAATAGAGCAAATTCTTCTGCTGGATCTTTTTTCATTACTGCTTGAAGTGTTTTTTCTTGGTACTTCTGGTTTAATTGTCTTGTAGATAAATTGCAATCTTTACCTCGAATTTCTGAGTTTAAAGTGATGTCATTTTGATTAGTATTCCTTGAGTTCACCGAATTATTTGAAACGTCACAATAGTATTGCTTGAAATTTGGATTTCTTAGCTCAAATTCCAGGCTCCCCGAATATTTATGATACTGCTGCGATCTTAGATCTCGCCTAGATGATAATGGATTATCAGTTGGACTTTCTTGCCGACCAGAACGCCCTGATAATTTATATCTCTCACTTCTTGCAACCAATTTTTTCTCATCATTTACATTATTAACATCAGTTCGCTTGAGTGCTTTCAGATCGAATGACTGATCCGTGCTGAATCTATTTTGAGACTCTATCCGGTCGGTTGTAATTGAGATGTTGTCTCTGCTAGTGGATTGATAATCAAGACTTAAATTTTTTCTGTTTGGAAGGTGAATAGAGCTTTGATTCGAGCGTCTATTAATTTGCGGAAGAGGCCTTCTATTAATTTTCCTGCCTTCTTGGACAATGCTCTGACAGGAAATGAAAGAATTAGCAATGTTATCGAGCTTTTTTTCGAAATTGATAGTGCGCTCGACCGAAGGAAGAGAGCCATTGTGAGCATTGCGGTTTCTTTCGGCAAGAGAATTCAATAATGCCTTCTCAAATAGACTATAGTTATATTCCTCCTCTCGTTTTCTCTGTTCATCTTTGCGCAAGCGCTCAAATTCTTTTTGTATTCTCTGCTCAACATCGACTTCAACCGAAATTGAAAGCCCAGACCTCTCGCCCTTCAATCTCCGTTGGGATATCGGCTCCTTATAATTATGTGATTGCAATGGACTGTTTTGGATGTTACTCTCTATTAATACCGAGGTAGGCTGGCTAACTCTGTTAACAGTTAGAGCATTCGCGCTATTCGAGTTCATTTTCTCTCTTAAATCAGGATAGCAACTCTCTAGTTCGCTGATGAACTCAGTTATCACAGACATTTCTGTTTTGTTTTGCTCTAGCGGAAAATCTAATAGATTCCATCGATTGTATTTCATTGTAGCTAGCGAGAGCTCGCAAAGTTTTTCGGCTTGTAGGCTCCAAACTCTTAAATACATGTCTATTCCAATTGAAATCACGATATCTTTAACATAGGAAATCATTTTTAATGAAGTAACTTCTCCACGATGTGCTTGCCAATTCTTGCAATTTTTCTCAGTCAAATGAAGAGACTGAACAGGGTAGTTTTCTGAACAGTAGTGATTCCAGCTCAGATCCACTATGTTGGTAATTTCCTGATCTTTTATTACTGAATTTGCTTTATAATAAGGGTTAAAAGATCCCCGAGGAGGAAGAGGTGTAAAAGTATGAGATACAATTTCTGTCAATTCCACAACTGTGATTCGACCGGCTGAATCTCCAAGCATCAGATAATGTTGATCATCATTAACAGTTATCTTTCCTGTTGAAGATTCTGTCTCTCCAATCGTTTCGAATAGATTCTTGCTTCCGAGAAGATTTGAAAGCTTTGAAGAGTCTTTCCCACTTCGCGCTTCATTCAAAGATTCAGAGCTGTGATTTGATTCATTTTTGGAAATTCTTTTGCATTTTGTGGTACTTATGAATGCAGAACTGATGGGCATATCTTGCCAAATTAACCGAATTTTGCTTTTAATTTTTGGAAAGTCAGCAGGTTCGAAGAGCATTATTTGATTGTCACTATCTACTGTCAAGCAGCAATTGTAGTATTTTAGACATAATAAGTGACTGATGTTGCCTAAATCTTCCATAACCATGGCATCATAATCTGTATGTGAAAGAGCCACATGGCGAGCTGGCGAAACTGATATCTTCCTTCTATCCGCAGTACCCCTATTTACATTGAAGGGAGACATTAGACCCAGAGCTTCATCGGCTTTCGATTCAAATGAACCTTTTCCAGGGTCAAATCTTGATACTTGATCTGTTTTAAAGAGCCTTATAGGAGATTTTATGCATTTTGGAGAACCAGGGTAAACTCGAGAAGGTGATTTCTCCATACGACGGCTTATTCTCTTTGTCTCAGCATGCAGTCCATCTTGAGAAGACTCTACTATTTCATCTGAGTCTGGTACATAACTCAGATAGCAACCGAGAATACGACATTTTTCGAATTCCAAGAAGACCGCAAACATCGAATTTAGAACTACCACAAGAAAATTCGCTCGGGTATTCACCGAAATTCCCGTTATCGTATATTGTTCAGGAAAACAAACTTCTCTCAGAAACGTGATAGTGGTATTCTGTTCAAATTTATGGAACTTTATTTTTGTTGCTGAGCAGCTTATGACAATGTGATACTTTTGAATATAATGCACGAATTTCAACTGATTTTCTGGAAATAGCTTTGTTATGCTGAGGGTGTTCCTGCTAGATTTCTCAAGTGCACAGAGGTTCATTAAATCATTTTTATCTGTTAAGCACATTATTTTGCCATCTTCCTTTCTGAAGATGAAGTTTACAATTTTATCTTCAATCATATACCCTTCTTTATCGAAGAGATCCACAAGTACTCCATACCGTAGATTGAAACTCTGTAAATCAAATGGTGTCCCAACAATAATTTTCCCGCATTTTTTATCATAGCCGATGTTTGGTAATATTCTATAATCTTGTGAACTGCGGTCATCTTTTGATCCAAAGTGAAAAAATTGGATTCTGTTTGTCACACAGAAGAACATATTTTCTCCTGCAAGATATTGGATCTGTCCGATATTTATTTTATTTGGGAGTTTGAGTGACTGAATGCATTTGAAAGTCCTTACATCCCATGATTTGATCACTCCGCTCCCGTCACAGGTCAGCAATAGCTCAAGTTCTGTGATCATTTCCATAGCCGTGATTGAGGTTGTATGATCTAATTTAGCAACGATCGTGTAATCTTTCGATTTATCTATTTGATAAACCTTCGCAGTTTGGTCAAAAGTGGCAGCGTATAAGTAGCCTGTTCCAGGATAATAACGAAGAGTATGAGCAGAAGTATCGGTCAAAGGAATTTCCATAAATTTACATTTGAGCCTCATATTCCATAGCACAAGTTTTTTGTTAAAAGCAGCAAGTACGAGGAGGGACAAATTCGGCATCGAGACAACATCTGATAAGGCAGCTCCAATATTTACATTGATTGGGTCGAGTTGCCTTTTTTCTTCGTTCCAAAATGATACGGTGTCTTGAACATCATTGAAAAGCCACAATTGATATTCTTCTAAGTACCAAACTCTCACTTGCAGGATTTTTGTTTGATAGACATATTCAGCTTTGAATCCATCTTTCCATTCAAAGAAACTTATTGTTTGATCCTGGCAGCATAAACAGAGCCTCTGCTCTTTCTTTGACCAAGTGAAGCTATTGATTAACATGTTGTCGAATCTGTGCTTGCTATTGTCTGTCGTTAGTTTTCTAATTAGATTACCTTTACAATCGTAGATTTGAATGAAGCTGCTAGAGTCTTCCAAACAGAAGATTAACTTGTGAAGGGAGTCATAGCATGCGATCTTTATCGGATTATCATGATGATGAGAATCATAAAAACAAGTTGAGGCACCAAATCGCTTCAGACCTGACGTTTTCGCAATCTCATGAGAGAGTGAGACGTTAGAATTGAAGAGTGTCTCCATTTTATAAAGGTAAGAGATCAAATCTTCAAAGGAAATCAGAGAGTCGGTGTGCTTAGCCGATGTTTTCAGAGTTTTCATTTGAGCTAGTGATGTGTAGAGCTCCAGCATTCCTTTAACAAATTGGATAATATGTTCAAGTTTGTAGTCCAGAACGCTCAACCCAACCAGGACGAACGTACTTTTAGTAATTCCAGTTTTATATCTTGAGAATGCTTTTCGTAGACTGTGGATTTCCAATCCATTAAACATCTTTATCAATTCATTTGGAAGATACATATCTTTAGATGGCTTCCCTTCTATACTAACCTCTTCAGCAATGCGTTCAGATGCATTTTGTAGTTGATTGTGCAAATATTGTAGTGCTCGAAGCACACGCTGATTATAAAATAAGTTCCTTGACAACAATTCTTCGTTAGCTTCATTTTCTTGACGAGGTTTTTGAGTTCTTTCTTCCCGAAGAGCTGGGTTTTGAGTTATCATAGATGCTGTGAGTTAGAACTATCAAACTAAGTTTTTATTTAAAACAATCAGTAAAGCGTTTCCACCCTTTTGAAACTTATCTTCAACTGCAAATCTATCAATGATTACTATCGAAGGACGCTATACTTTTGAAAATTAGAGAGAGAGAGGAGTCCGAAATTCTTCTATTCTGAGGATTCTCTTCACATGGCACTTAGCTATCCTATCTTCTCTCCGTATTGATTAATTCGCAAGAAATTCGGCTAAAAATATGGATTATCTCTCACTGATTAATTTCTGGCTTTTGAAATGTTCATATAGTGAGTTTGCTGTTATTAATTGTATGAAAGTATGCCAGAAGTAAACTCGTTGGAGAAAGATAGTTTTTTAATGTGTGAGTGAGGTCTCTCTCTGAAAAATTTCATTTCGCTACCACAGCCTAGGAAAGAATATTCTGGAAGTTCTGTATGGTTATATCTACTCGAAAAATTTGAGATACAATCATTATCAGAATTCGAATAGTTCTCCTCAAAGAACTTTTGTTACACAGCTGCAGTGGTTTGCAGGGGGATTCATATTACTGACATACAACCGAGAAGACCATCATTTTACGATGTGTTCATATAATAGCAATAGAAAATTTGTTGACGAGATAATGAAAGATTTTTTTCTTGAAAATTAAATGAACAAGCTTCTTTCTCCTATTCTGGTTAGGTGAGTTTGAAGCCTTACATGTTGTTGAGGTGATTAAAACAGTGTTTGCGAGCGGAATCCAGTGACTTCCACGAGAACCGTTATAGAGAGCATTAAAGCTCTGAATAGATAGGACAGTGTGCCAAAAAACGTGGAAGTATCAGTAATTCTTAAACTCCAGACTGCAAAAATTTTAATTTACTTCTGATTAAATCACAATTCACTCAATTAAAAATATAGACAATTAATTATTTAAGAACATCTCAGAATCAAGGTACACAAACTAAAGATTGTTACAATAACGATGCGAAAACAGGTTACTCACTCTATCTGCGAATCCTAGGCTGTGTGGCACGCTAAAGGGAAAAAAACACATTCAAATCTGGAGATTTAGATTTCTTGGAGTTCTTCTAATCACAGAAACTTTAAAAAGGTTCGTATTTAATTCATTTTTAATTCGGAAGAATTTCAAAATTGATGAAAGCTCGATTTGAGATCTTTTAGGATTTATTCTCATCATTCCGAATTTTCCACTCAAAAAAAAGTTCAAATTTGAAAGTGCAAAGCTGATCGATCATACTTGCCAATATTTCGAGTTAGTGAAACTATCGATTCTTCAGGAGTGTTCTTGAGAAGTAGAAACCTCATACACTCGAAAAATTTTGTGATATATCGAAATGTTCATTGATGAGTTTTATCATATTACACAAGAGCTCTGTTTTCTATTAGAACTTAACAAATCAAGGCGTTTCATTTTATTTAAATGACTTCACTTATGAGGTTCTACGACAAGCATTATGTGAAATTTTTAGGGTCTTGAGAAGTTCTATATCAAAGTCTTGGGGAAATCTGACTACATACTCCACGAAATATACAGTTGTTCCGTGCTCTCTCAATAATGAGAGCTTTAGAATCCGCCTAATGGCTCTCAAAATATTTTATTCGAGGTGCTAATTGGCTTTCCAATTTTGGACTCGGATAATGTAATTTTGGATTCGAAAAAAATATATCCGCTCAATAAACTCCGAACTGATCCAGAAAAATGAGCTAATCCAGCACCTTCATTATACCTCTGATGATTGCGAGCAAGAAGAGCTCGAAATTCTGGTAAATGACTCACTATGTGTGATTAAAATGAATTTTCTGTGTTTTTGCTAATAAGATTGTAGCATATTAAGTTCCATCTCATAAACCAAATGATTTCAATGTCATTGATTTTGTTATTGTCAAATTAATGTTGCTACCTTGGTCATGATATCAGAGATTCCTGACGTGCGAATTTCTAGAATAAGGATCGTGAATCCGATCGAGGTTGTCCTTCACAATCAAATCCAATACACTCAAGATCGCTTCCTCATAAAGGGCAAGGTTTACTTAAAGCAAAGTGGCTTTTACGCTCGGCAATATATATTTTTTTTTATTTGGTTTGAGAACATTGAGAAGTAACAAAACTGTGCTCGAACTCTTTGGGTTGAACACGGTTCAATTTACCTCCTCGAATTAAGTCAGTGAATTATTAAATGTATTCCAATAATTGCTGGTAATCAAATAAATTCTTAAATTATCCATTTTGAAGAAAAATAAAAAAAGAGCTTGATCGCTTTTACATGGATTTACTACTCAACTTCAAAAATAAAGCCTACGAAACTGAATACCATGCTTCGATTGACTCTTATCTGAGAAAAATCATAAAATCGAATCTGGCAGTAGGGATGGTAGTCTTACCATTTACTCCATACATCGCATACCTTGCATTCCGAAATAGCGAAGACGGCTGGAGCGCAGTGTTAATAAGACGTACAGTGACCAACGCTTCACTCTATGCCATCCTGATTTTAGTGGCTATGTTTATATACAAAGCATGGTCAAAACTTATCAAGCATAAAACGATTACAAGATGGATCTTTGACATTTTTTTTATTGCTGTCGCAGGATATTATGCCTATCAGTTCTGGGATGTCAATAAAGGCACAAGCGATTCTACCACAAATTATCTGATGGGATGGTATCAATGCCTTCTCACAGTAGCTCTCTTCGGTCCTATTTCTAGGTGGTATCTCAAGTTAACAGCCTATTTGGTAATTATCTTGAGGTTTGGTATTCAAATTCATCTTCAAAACCAATCTGAATTTGTGCTTGTTCGGTTAATTCAAATGATACTTCTGGAAGCGCTGCTGACTTATTCCAATGAACGTGATGCTCGGAAATATTTCCTAGAAAAGCAGTCCCTCTATGAAGAATCTAAGGTGTTTAAAGAGATCTTCGATATGACATCTGATGGAGTGATTATTTACGGACTTCAAGATGGCATGAGCTTTCAGAATGGATACAGTCAGAAGTGTGTGTGGTGGCAAAGTGAACGAAATCTTCAGCAAAATCTTCAGAAAATAAAGCTCAAAGGATTCAAACGAACTGAACATTTTGCCTCGCAAATCGTAAGTTCTTGTTCTGAATAATATATAAGCTAATTTGTTTCTATAATGATAGGAACTCGATTTTAGTTCGTTTGATCTTTCTTCAAGCCAGTGCTGCTTTTGGGTTTTTCTGGGGTCTTTGGTTAATCAGCTAAGCCGCTGCATAAATAGTAGAAATTCTTCTCAACGCCTGAAGCCTGGCAAACTCATGCTACTCACTGGTGTTGTAGAGCGAGACTCCTCCGACCCATTAGCAGCTAATAGCAACTATCTCGTTGAGATCAAAATCATGTTCACTTACTTCCAAGAAAAACCATCTCTTGCCATAATCTTATCAGACATCACCGAACGCAGCCTAGTCACTGTTCTTCAAGAAAATAATAACTATAAAAATAGACTTCTGGCTTCTGTGTCACATGAATTGAGAACTCCTCTCAATGCGAGTATTAACTTCACTCAAGCTGCTATTGAGCATCCGGATCTTTCTAATCATCCAGAAATTCGTGACAACTATTTGATGCCTGCTCTCAGATCAAATCGATTGCTACTCCATTTGATCAATGACATTCTGGACTTTTCTCAGATGTCTGCACATAAACTGAGGTTGGTATACGAAAATAAAGATGTTGGCTTCACACTCGATGAATGTGTAAATCTGGTGAAAATGCAAGCCACGCGCAAAAAACTAAAGATATTGACAGAATACAAATTCGATGGAGAGAAGAGAGAGTTTTGCACTGATCATAACCGACTAGCCCAAATTATGCTCAACTTGCTAAGTAATGCACTCAAGTTCACTTTGGAAGGAGAGATCCGAGTCTCAGCGAAACTATC